>Ga0209187_1001785_pt1 | contig 23241 bp, 20 predicted proteins | sample BantaG_FD_187430 | JGI IMG/M metagenome (GOLD analysis project Ga0209187, IMG submission 187430) | Marine algal microbial communities from Bantry Bay, Ireland - BantryBay_4 metaG (SPAdes) (version 2) | ecosystem: Host-associated > Algae > Red algae > Unclassified | place: Bantry Bay, Ireland...
TAAGCATGTCTAATGTCTCGACACAATCAACTAAATTAGATATACAATCACCACCGAATTCATTTCTTACGACTTCAATTGGATTAGAAAGACTGAAACATCCTTGCAACTCACTTATACTTGAACCAATTGTCAATCCACTCACGCCATCAACAAGACTCACGTGATATACTAAACAAGTGCCAGCTCCAAAACCTTCAAAATCAACATCAGACGGCAAGAATGGAAACCCAAGAATATTGCCCATATCATCAGTAACGATCCATTGAAAGATATCTCCAGTTACATTGTTAAGCGTAATTGCGCCTTCAGGTATAAAATCTGGGATATTATCAGCTACGCAGAACTTAAATGGTCCACCAAACAATGTGCCGCCATTAAGACTACAACCATCTGTATTATTCCTGAAAACTTCGATCGGATTTGAAAGGTCAAAACAACCATTTAGATCATTGGCATTAAGCCCCAGTGCTAATCCTGCAATGTCTCCATGATAGGCCAAATACCAGATCAGGCAATTTCCTGTTCCAGCAACATCAAAATCCACATCACCTGGCGTTAGAGGTAAACCTAAAATGACGCCATCTGAACCTGTGACTACCCAAGCAACGTTTTCTCCAACAGCATTGCTTATTGTAATGGACCCTGCTGGGATGACATCTGGAACACCATCTCCGACTTCGTTGAATACAAAAGGTCGTCCTACTAGTTCACCACCATTGGCTTCACAAACATCTGCAGTCGTCCTAATGACTTCAATTGAAGTAGATAGGTCAAAGCAACCTTCTAAGTCATTCGCATTCAAACCGATTTCTAATCCTGTGATTGTACCATCAAAGGCTAAGTACCAAATTAAACAAGTACCTGAACCAGCAAGATCAAAATCCACGTCACTTGGCATTGAAGGTAATCCTAAAATGACGCGATCTGAATCTGTGACTACCCAAGCAAAATTTTCTCCAATGTTAAGAGCTACAGTAATTGAACCTACTGGGATCATATCTGGAATGCCATCTCCTACCTCATTAAAAATGAAAGGCCCTCCAAGTAAGTTGCCACCATTAGCATTACAGCCATCTGTAATTGTTCGTATTGCTTCTACAGGATTAGATAGGTCAAAGCAACCTTCTATGTCATTGGCATTCAATCCAACTTCTGCACCTGTAATTTCTCCGTCAAAAGCTAAATACCAAATCAACCAATTTCCTTCTCCAGGCTCATCAAAGTTAACAGCACTAGGCAGTTGAGGTATCTCAATGATGTTACCTTCTGAATCTGTTATCAACCAAAAGAAGTTATCACTATTAGCATCAACTACCGATATAGAACCTGAAAATATAAAATCAGGAACTCCATCTCCTATTTCGTCAAAGACAAAAGGACCACCAATTATTTCACCAACGCTAGCTGTACAGTCTGGTCCATTACATATCTCACCAGAATCTACTCTATTCACACTTACTGGATTACTAAGGCTATAACAACCCAACAGTCCATCTAAGTTTTGACCAACGGACAAACCCTGCAATCCACTGACAAATGAGACATTCCATATCAAACATGTTCCTGTAAATACTGGATCAAAATCAACAACTGAAGGCATGGGTGGGAGACCTAAAATATTACCAAGATCATCGGTGACAATCCATTGAGAATTCGGTCCAAGGTCGTTACTTAAGGTTATTGATCCAGGAGATATATTATCTTCAATGCCATCGCCGACGCAAAATTCAAAGGGACCTCCTGCAAGAACTCCTCCAATCACACCGAAGTTTGGATTGCAAGCAGCGCCTGAATCGTCTCGAAAGACATACACTGGATTTGATAAATCATAGCAACCATCTAGTCCTTCTATATTTTCACCACCTACTAAGCCAGTCAAACCTTCTTCAAAGCTTAAGTACCAGACTAAGCAAATGCCAACTCCAGCTGACTCAAAATCAACAGCAGAAGGCATTGTGGCAAGCCCAATATAAGACCATTCAAATCTGTAACTACCCAAGCACTATTATTTCCCTCGTTTCCTGTTAAGGAGATTGAACCTGCGGGAATAAAATCTGGAATTCCATCTTCAGCACAGAACTGAAATGGACCGCCTTCCAGGACTCCACCATCTGGTGTATTACGGATCACGGAGATTGGATTTGACAAATTATAGCAACCTTCAAAATCTTCTACATTTAGGCCAGTTTCTAATCCTGCCAATCCAAGTTCGAAGCTCAGATTCCATACGAAGCAAACTCCTGTTCCTAATCCATCAAAGTCAACTGCTGACGGCATTTGAGGTAATCCTAAGATGTTACCTAAATTATCTGTTATTATCCATTGGGTTTGAGCCACTTGCCCCTGACAATGTAATTGCTCCTTGTGGAATGTTATCAGCGACACCATCGCCATCACAAAATTCGAAAGGACCTCCTGCTAGGACTCCACCTTCAGGCTGAGTACGTGTCACTGAAATCGGATTCGAAAAGTCAAAGCAGCCTATAAAGTCTGCCACATTCAGACCAGCCTCTAGTCCTATCAACCCATCTTCAAAACTCAAATACCAAACAAGGCAATCGACTTGTCCTGCTGCTACATCGAAATCAACAGCTGATGGTGTTTGTGGCAAACCCAAGATATTGCCTAAGTCATCTGTCACAACCCATTGATTATTTGATCCACTTGCATCTGTTACATTAATTGCGCCTACTGGAATGTTGTCTGCGACACCATCGCCCACGCAAAATTCGAAAGGTCCTCCTGCTAGGACTCCTCCATCAGGTTGATTGCGAGTTACTGATATTGAATTTGACAAATCGTAGCAACCTTCAAAATCAGTTGCATTTAAACCTACCTCTAATCCTATCAATCCATCTTCAAAACTTAAATACCAAATAAGGCAATCGCCTTGTCCTGCTACATCGAAATCAACAGCTGATGGTGTTAGCGGCAAACCCAAGATATTGCCTATATCATTTGTCACAACCCATTGACTATTCGGACCACTTGCATCTGATATAGTAATAGCTCCTACTTCAATAATATCTTCAATCCCATCTCTAACACAAAATTCGAATGGACCACCTGCTATGACTCCTCCATCAACATCATCATCAATTGTACTCCTTCTTGAAAAACAGTGGTGTATGAACCACCAATACCTCCACCCTGATCGAATGAAGTGATTCTTATTTCATCAATACACTCAATGACAAAAATGTCAGTCATGTGAGAGGGTTCTCCATGTCGTTGAATTTCACATGCTGGTCCGTCAGGGACGAATGATGTCTGGTTTATTTGGGCTACACAAGTATTTGTATTTACAAGATAGCTTACTGGCATTCCATTATAGAAGGTCTTATAACGATTTCGTCTGTTTGGTTTATATCCCAAACTTCAAAATGTAATCCACATACGGCTTCTGAAAAGCTGAAGACAGCTTCCATATTATTTGCAGATCCAATTGCATGCGCTACGTCAAGTCTTAGTCCAACATCACCTGAGGTCTGACTGGCGTTAATTTTATTTTCATCTACTACTGCTGTTCCATTAAAAGATCGATGTACCGTCAAGATTGCATTCCCAACTGTAAGACTAGCATTGTTGATGTCTGCCATTCCATTATCACTTCCATCTAACAAAGCCAAATATGGAGTTGAGCAAGTTTCTGGGCATGTTACGTTACAAATAGCTCCTGACTCATTTCGAAACACAGAAATTGAATTTGAGAGACTATAACATCCTTGAAAATTACTTACATTTTGTCCAATTTGAAGACCTGTTAATCCCTCTTCAAAACTCAAATGCCAAACAAAACAAGTCCCTTGTCCTGCGACATCAAAATCAACATCTGATGGCATTGGTGGCAATCCAAGAATGTTTCCCTGATCATCAGTGACTACCCAAGTGCTGTTTGCTCCACTATTCCCACTTAAGGCAATTGAGCCTGTTGGTATGTTGTCTGCTTCACCATTACTTACACAAAATTCGAATGGACCACCTTCGAGTGTTCCATCGTCTAAGTCATCGGTACAACCTTCCTTAAACACTGTTGTGTATGAACCACCTCCATTATTTGATGTTCCTTGATCATACATTTTAATACGAATATCAGTCACACATGAAGATATAGAAACGGTAATCTTGTGGGAGACATCACCACTTACTTGTACTTCGCATGAAGACCCATCGGGCATAAATGTATCAGATCCAAATTGAGCAACACATTGCCCACTTGAAGCAGATATCATGACTGGTGTCCCATCATTAAACGCTTCAATGACAAGTTCATCTGTTTCATCGATATCCCAAACATCAAAACTTAGAGTGCAGACTTCTTCAGTAAAAGAGTATTTTGCGTCCATAAAATTTGCTGAGCCAACAGCATGACTAACGCCTAAACTGATACCAACATCTCCAGAAGTCTAGCTATTATTGATTTCGTATTCATCAGCAACTGCCGTTCCACCGAAAGTTCTTTGCAATGAGATTGTTGCATTACCTACAGACAAATTTGCCGCGTTGATATCGCTTTCAGCATTATTACTTCCATTTAAAGAAGCAATATTTGGTGTGCTACATTTACACTGGGAAATCGAATACTGAGTAAATGAAATGATTAAAGCTGTAATTAAAGTAAACCTAATTTTTTGCATACGTACAGTTTAAATGAGTTTGAATATTAAAATTTCTGTACGGGTATCTATATAGAGTATGTTTTATATGTTAATTTGGGTGTCTTGATGCTTGTCTCCAATATTACAATTTAGTTTATAAAGCACAGGCTTAACAAAAGAAAAAAGGCTCTAGTTGTGTTTTCTTCATCAAATATTCTCTGATGGGTCTTTGCTCCTCTGGATTTGCGACAGCTACAATCACTTGAGCTTTTAATATTGATTCGATTGACTTGTCATCTTGCACGAATACACCATAAATGTCTTTACCAATTTTATTTGGGTTATCACATATCCATTTTACGTCTTTTTCATGTACTAAAAGCTGTTGTATAATTCGTTTCCCTTTCCTACCTGCTCCCCACACGATTGTGGTACTATCAGAATTCAAGTCGGTCTCAACAAAGTGTTTGATTTTTAAATTAATAAAACTATTGTCTTTATAATTGGGATCGTTGCGAGATGCTCTTGTCTGGTGATCACGCCAATAGTGTAAAACCTTTGGCACTGCTGCTATCTGCAACCCTGCATTTCTAAACCGAAAGCATAAATCATAATCCTCTGGGTAAACATCTTCGCTAAATCCACCTGACTTATCAAAGTCTTCCTTCGCACACATCCAGCAAGGCGAAGGTATGACGCACTCTTTATAAATTTGAGTATAATTCGTTTGTGTCATTGTTAATCCATTTAACCACTGAGCATACTTTTTATATCCATCACCTAATGTTGAATCAGAAAAATAGCTTACCAAGCCTATTGCTACATGCCCTGCTCCTTTTTGGGTCAATACTTCAAGCATCTCTTCTAATTTGGTCTGAGACATGATATCGTCTGCATCCATTCTAGTGACGTAACTACCCGATGTATGTCGATATGCTTGTCGCAATGCTTGAATGATTCCAACACCCTCAGCATCAAACCACTTGATTCGAGGGTCTTTGGTCGAATTGAGTTCTAGGATTTCTCTCGTTTGATCAGTTGAATGGTCATTGATTACGATTAATTCCCAAATTTCAAAAGATTGATTTATAATAGACTGTAAACATTCTGATAAAAAAGGTGCTGCATTTTTAGCAGGCATGACAATGCTAATCATTGGTTTGGGTCATTAATTATAAAACTTGGGTATATCATAAGATCATCATTATTGAATTCATGAACCACATAGAAGGATAGATGCATAGATATGAAGATTCACTGTTGTAATAATAACTATTTTCAAAATAGAGTAAAACTGATACAAGTGCTATCGAAATCAGAATGCTTGTATTTAAGATTAGTTTACATTATTGAGAACAATTCTTCTAGATGACAGTTGAACAACGTAGCTTTGTATGCCAATGGAAGTAAGACCATATAATCAACAATCCACAAAAAAAGAGCAAGTTGAAGAGATGTTTGACAATATCGCTCCTAACTATGATTTGCTCAATCGAGTTTTGTCACTCGGTATTGATACGATTTGGCGAAAAAAAGCAATTCGTACTATTAAGAAACAGACGCCCACTCACTTATTAGATATTGCCACTGGTACAGCTGATTTAGCCATTGAAGCTAATAAGTTGCTAAATCCCAATCACGTTACTGGCATTGACATTTCGAACGAGATGCTTGAATATGGACGTAAAAAACTAGATAAAAAAGGACTTTCAGAAAAAATAACCCTTCTTAAAGAAGATAGTGAGAATTTAAGTTTCTCTGATGGTACGTTTGATGTTGCAACAGCTGCTTTTGGTGTTAGAAACTTCGAAAATTTAGATAAAGGATTATCTGAAATACATCGAGTCTTGGAGCTTGATGGTCAATTGATCGTCCTAGAATTCACAAAACCAATATCATTTCCATTCAAACAACTATTCAACATATACTTTAAATACTTTTTGCCCGTTATAGGAAAGTTCAAGTCAAAAGATTCTAGAGCATACAAGTATTTATACGAATCCGTACAAGCCTTCCCAGATTATGATCAATTTTTAGAGAGAATGAAGAAGGCAGGTTTTTCGGAGTGTTCGTATAAGAAATTAAGTTTAGGTATATGCGCCATTTATCAAGGCTTCAAATAGTTTTTATTTTACTGGTAAGCATTTTTGCTTGTCATCATGCAGATGCACAACTATACAGAGCCAATAATAATTTTCAAGAATTTCAATCAAAGCCTTACTATTTTGGTATCACACTTGGGACTTCCAATTCAAGATATAAGGTCTTTCGTGGTCAGAATTTTGTCAACAGAGATAGTATAGTTGTAGCTGAAGGATTGCGTGCACCTGGTTTTAATGTGGCCGCAATCTTTAATTTAAAGATTGGTGATAATTTTGATTTCAGAGCTACCCTGGTAGGGTTTAGTTTTGTGGAGCGTCCGATCGAGTTTCAAACTGCATCTGGAAGTACTTTTACGAGGAGAATAGAAAGTGTCTTCTTTGAAGCACCTTTCCTCGTTAGATACAAATCAGCTCCTTATAAAGACAAACGAGCATTTGTCGTAGCTGGTTTAAAATATTCCTATGATGTTGCTAGTAATTCAGGTACAAGAGAAGCAGAACAATTAATTCAACTCTCTCCACATGATTTTCAAATTGAGGTAGGTGTAGGCATTCAGATGTTTTTTCCCTATTTCATTTTTTCTCCAGAACTAAAATTTTCACAGGGTATCGGTAACATACTCATATTCAATAATCAACTAGAAGAGGCTAGTATCTTGGAAAAGGTGCTATCCAGAGTGGTTACCTTGTCTTTCCATTTCGAAGGTTAGTCTTTTTATTTAAGAATACTTAACATTCATCATCGATCATATTGGTGTTTGTCGAATGTATCCTGCTATTCATAGAAAGTAGGAACTGCGATCTCTGTTAATTATGTTAACAATAGTGATATGAAAAACATGCGAAAAAAACTAATCTTTGTCACCCTTCTTATTTTGTTCTTTCTAGTGTATCACTTTTTAGCTGCAAATGCTTTGATCGCACCATAATAAATCAGTAGATTACATTGTGGCAATTGTCGTTCTAACCATTGAAATAATAGCAGGAAAAAATGTATTGAATTCGTTTTCAAAGGATTTATATTCTTCCAATAAATGATCCATTGCTACATGAAATTTAGAGTCGAATTTAGTACGCTTATCCATTCTCCCCAATACATACCTAACCCTCTCCTCTTCAGCATAAGATTGTAGAAATTCATGGCCTATCATTTTAGGAATAAACATGACTTCATTTTCATAAAAAACATCTTTATACTTTTCAAATATTCTATATGATTGCTTTGCATGACTATCAAGTGATGATTCAGCGTAATTGTCCCAGTTTCTCGCCAATAAATAATCATATAATATATCTAGGACTACTGGGGCATACTTACCATGATGTATGGCTAATCGCCTTCTCCCCTGAATAAACATCTCGTGTGAATCAGTAAAGCTGTCTATCTTCCGATGAAGATTGACACCATTTTGAAATTGCGAATCCAGTGCACGAGCTTGTTTTCCAGTTATAAAGTCAGTAATAAAATTTCCAATCAATAAATGCTCATCTCCAAATGAGAGTAGTGTGTGAGCAAGATAATTCATATGACCATGATGGATGCATCACTTTTTGCAAGGACAGTTTTTGTAAAACTAGATTTTTTCCATTTCCTAAATCCCTTTTCTGGGTTGTGATTTAAAACATAAATATAATTAGTTTTCCGTTCTTCATGGAACTTCTCAAACGCTGAAATTCGGCTTGAGTTGTTCAACACTTTTATATCTTTTTCTTCATTAACTCCAGTTTTGGAAATATGTAAATATTTAATTGATTTTTCTGCTATTTGCCTTAGCACTTTATTCTTTCTGAATTTTTTAAGTTGGTTTTTAGGGTTTTCGAGCATCCCGACAAACACTGTTTTTGTAAATTCAAAAGCTGAGTATTTAGGCAAAACCAATATTGGAATATTAATATTGCTAATTATTTTTAATACATTTCTTCCATTCAATAACAATTCTAAACCATCTTTTTTTCCAGGTAGAAGCACCATTAAATCATATTTATGAAATCGAATATGCTCTTTTAATTCTTTATAAAAACTACCTTGAATCAGATGTGTGTTGACCAATGCAGCTTTATTTAATTTCTTATCTAATACATCTGAAATCCTCTTATCACAATCAGCTACAAATCTCATCCTTCTCATTTCTTCATTTTTCTGAATATCTGTTATTGTTGTGGGCATATGTGGTGCATCAGCTTTAGGTTTTTGATAGACGTGCAGGATGTCTATGTAGTAAAGTTCTTCAGTAAATAGATTCATCACCTTTGAGAACCGATAGCCTAAGGTATCTAAAAATTGGTCAGTGTCAACACAAAATAATATTCGCATAAGAGTCTGGTTTTCTACAAATCCAAAATAACATTTTCTCTGAAGCAATAGGCCAAATTAATGATGTATTCTTACCATTCTAATAATTGAGTTTCTAGAAATTCAAAAAATTGACTAAGTTGAAAGTCGCTCTATTAATAGGTTAGAACAATACATTATTCGATATTTTACTGACTAGTTTACACTCTATTTCCTTGTGCTCATTGGCGTCTTGGTGACTTAATGGTTCTTCTTTATTAAAAGTAGTCTAAGGCGATTTATTTTTTTAGACCACAAGGACTCGAAGGCACAAAGTTTGACAAAGGATTAATATAGACAGCAATACTAAATGACTAACAATGACATAATTAAGGAGTTGAAAAAAGAGCCGTCAAGAATTACTTCACCCTTTTATTGACTTAAATTATTGTTATATGCAGCATAACACGCATAATAATATGTAACTTATGGATAATAATACTAGCTATAATGGATATGCCAATACCTTTAAACTGGAGAAAACTGAATGGAGACAAAATAAGATTACCCATTCACGATGCTGTAGAACAAACTATTCTAAGAGAAAAAGAAAATGGACATAAGTTAAAAGTATGTATTGGTTCTGATTCCCAAGTCAAGGGAGATGATGTCGATTTTGCAACTGTCATCGTGTTCCTCCGAGAGAAAAAAGGTGGCTTTATGTTTATTTCTAATTCAACCTTAAAGAATACTATGTCCTTGAAAGAACGCATGATTATGGAGGTGGCTAAATCTGTGCAAATCGCATACAGTATTTGTGATCTTCTTGACAAACACAATGTAGAATTAGAAGTGCATGCGGACATCAATACTGATCCACACTTTCAATCAAATGCGGCTCTTAAAGAGGCAATGGGTTATATCCTTGGGATGGGATTCGTCTTTAAAGCAAAACCAGATGCATTCGCCAGTTCCTCCTGTGCTGATAAAGTCTGTTAGCCAACGAATCCAGACTTATTTCAATATTTGAAAGCTTCCATTTTCATTTTTATTTACTTTTATACTTATGAAGTTATCTCTCTATTGGTTTAGTTGCTGGTTAATAATGCTAGCTTGTTTCTTTAGCTCCTGCCATTCTTCAAAAAACAATCAGATGTCTAATCATGAACATACCAATAAACTCATCGATGAAAGCAGTCCGTATTTACTCCAACATGCACACAATCCAGTCGACTGGTATCCTTGGGGTGAAGAGGCATTAACCAAAGCAAAAAATGAGAATAAGCTTCTAATTATTTCTATCGGGTACGCTGCTTGCCATTGGTGCCATGTGATGGAACATGAATCGTTTGAGGATTCTTTGGTTGCTTCTATTATGAACGAACATTTTGTAGCAATCAAAATAGATAGAGAAGAACGACCCGACTTAGATCATGTGTATATGACTGCTTGTCAACTCGTGAGCGGAAGAGGTGGTTGGCCCTTAAATGCATTCGCACTTCCTGATGGCAAACCTATCTGGGCAGGCACCTATTTTCCAAAAAAACAATGGATGGATGTATTGAATCAATTTAAAGATCTATACCAAGATGAGCCGGAAAAATTAATCGATCAGGCAGATCAAATTACCAAAGGCATTCAAAATGTAGATAACATTGCCCTTGTTTCTGACCATTCACCATTCGACAAAGCAGCAATGACATCAATCGGCGAAGACTTCATCGCAGGCTTAGATTTTGAAGAAGGTGGTAATGATCGTGAACCAAAATTTCCAATGCCTAACAATTTTGAGTTTCTCATGAAATACTATGCCGTAACAAAAGATCAAAAAGCACTAGAAGGATTGACCTTGACTCTAGACAAAATGGCTATGGGAGGCATCTACGATCAAGCAGGTGGAGGATTTGCCAGATACTCTGTTGACAGAATTTGGAAGGCACCACACTTCGAAAAAATGATGTATGACAATGGCCAATTGGTCAGCCTATATGCTCAGGCTTATAAAATAACCAAAGACCCACAGTATAAACGCATCATTGATCAAAGCTTAGCATGGGTAAAGCGAGAAATGACAGATGAGTCAGGAGGCTTTTATTCTTCTTTAGATGCTGATAGTGAAGGGGAAGAAGGTAAATTTTATGTTTGGTCTAAAGCTGACATTGATTCTCTTTTTCCTGAAACGGATATGAATGACTTTGTCACTAACTATTACAATGTCTCCAAAGGAGGTAATTGGGAACATACAAATATTCTATTACGTAAAGAGTGTGATCAAACATTTGGAGAGTTAAATTCTATGACATCAGAAAAAATCAACCAATTACGAGAAAAAGCAAATGCCACTATCCTAAAAGCAAGAGAGGACAGAATCAGACCAGGTCTCGACGATAAAATTTTAACCTCTTGGAATGCTTTAATGATGAAAGGATATGCTGATGCCTATTTGGCATTAGGTGATGATGCTTACAAAAAAGAAGCACTTAAAAATGCAGCATTCATACTTGACAACCAAAAGCAATCAGACTTTCGCCTCAACAGAATTTACAAGGATGGAAAAAGCAGTATCAATGGATTCCTAGATGATTATGCACTTACTATCGATGCCTTTATCAAACTTTACCAAGTGACATTTGATGAGTCTTGGTTAGATGAAGCAACTGGCTTGACTGACTATGCGATTGCACATTTTTTAAATAAGGAGAACTCAATGTTTAACTATACGTCTGATCTGGATCCGCCTTTGGTGGCACGAAAAGCAGAGTTGAGTGATAATGTCATCCCAGGATCAAATTCCGTAATGGCTAGAAATTTAAAAGCACTTGGTGAATTATTATACAACAAAGACTACTTGGCCTTATCAGAACAGATGCTTCAGAATATGATAGGTACCATTTTAGAGCAGGGCAGCCCAGGATTTTATTCCAATTGGTGCCAATTGTACTTGGATATGGTGTATCCTCCCTTTGAAATCGCTATTGTTGGCGACAACTCTGATCAACTGAATCACGAGATACAGACACATTTCAGTCCGACGTCTTTGTATTTAGGTGGCAAGGATGAAGGCAATTTGAAGTTGCTAACAAACAAACTTCAAGACGGGACGATGATATATGTGTGTCAGAATAAGGCATGTAAATTTCCAGTTGATAATGTGGTAGATGCGTTGGAGTTGATGGATTATTAGGTAATTGTGTCTGAACTGTGATTTTTATGATTAAATGAATGGACTGTGAATCAAATAAGTCTGAACTGTGATTTTTATGATTAAATGATAGGCTATGATTAGGGTCTGAACTGTGATTTTTTTTGATTAAATGATAGGCTATGATTAGGGTCTGAACTGTGATTTTTTTGATTAAATGAATGGACTATGATTAGAGTCTGAACTGTGATTTTTATGATTAAATGATAGGCTATGATTATATATCATATTCTGATTTAACTTCGAAGAGTGTTGGAGCTTCAGTGACAGTAAAATCAAGGTAATCTTAGAATCAAATAAATCACAGTTCTGACAATTGATAACAAGGGCTTTATAGAACTCCACCTATCTTTATTTAGATTAATTCAAAATAATGTGTTTATTTGTGTTGCTGATTCAATCACAATGGCAATGGATAAATTACAAGAGGAGGAACGGGCAATTATCATCAAACTATCTGGTCCGACTCCACTCAATCAATATTTACTTATCCACGGTATCACTGTGGGAACGGTATTCAGAATGAACTATAGCCCTAACTATTCTGGTCTGATCAGCATCACTGTCGGAGGTAAAATGATAAGTCTTCGCAGACACGATTATCAAACGATAGATTGGACAAGGATATGAGTCAGACAATTGGTTTGATAGGCAAGCCCAATTCAGGAAAAAGCACCTTATTTAATAGATTAACAGGTCTAAATCAGAAGATAGGTAACTATGCAGGTGTTACAGTTGAGTCCAAGTCTGGTAACTTTGGAGATCAGAAAATCGTCGACTTACCGGGCCTTCTTTCTTTACGAATCACATCTCCAGAAGAGAAGATTGCTAAGAAAAAAATACTTGAGTTTACTGAAGGTAAAACACCACTCATCTTTGTATCGAATGGTATGCAGCTCGCAGACCACCTCATCTTGTTTTCGGAAATAGCTGACTTGCAAACGCCAATGGCTTTGGTTATCAACTTCAAAGATGAAATGGCCAAAAACCAAATCTCTGTCCAACAAAGAGAATTGGAAAATAGAGTGGGTTGTCCTGTTTTGATGATCAATTCTAGAAACGGTGATGGCTTGGACGAATTGAGATTAGTTATCGAAAAAAATAGATTTAAAGTTCCTCATGCTATCTGTCGAAGTCTTTATGATGAGATAGATGATGAAGGCATCAAGAACAGTTACATCTCTAAAGTCGAAAAATCTATTGATAAGAATTGGGATGAAAATCAAGCAGAATATTTGAAGCGCCAAAAAACAGTAAGTTCGATTGTCAGATCAACTGTCAACTACCTATCAAATTCAAACTATTTAACAAAGACGAAAAAATGGGATAAAGTTTTACTGCATCCGATTCTAGGCCTATTTATTTTTCTAGCTGTGATGTTAGTGATTTTCCAAGCGGTATTTACGTTCGCCTCCTACCCTATGGATTTAATAGATGCAGGATTTGGTAAAGCGTCAGAGCTTGCTGAGTCATACATTTCAATTGGATGGTTGTCTGACTTAATAACAAATGGTATTATACCTGGGATTGGCGGAGTGTTGATTTTTATACCACAAATAGCCATCTTATTTTTCATGTTATCCGTATTAGAACACACTGGTTATTTATCACGCATCTCATTTATATCTGATGGCTTTTTGAGAAAATTTGGATTGAGTGGGAAAAGTATTATTCCTCTCATGTCAAGTTGGGCTTGTGCCATACCTGCAATAATGGGAGCAAGAGTCATCGACGATCCTAAAGAGCGCATGGCAGTAATCATGGCATCACCATTGATGACGTGTAGCGCCAGATTACCCGTTTACACCATTCTCATCGCTGTGATGTTTCCCAATCCATCAGGTGATTTTATCACGATGCAAGGTATTGCACTACTTTCTTTGTATTTGATTGGAGTCATCGCGACTCTTGCTGTTGCTTGGTATATTACAAAACGAACTGCCATTGAAGGAAATGAGTTATGGACTTTGGAACTACCCGTCTATCGAATGCCTAACTGGAAAAATGTATTTACTACGGTATACATGAAGACCAAGTCATTTGTTGTCGAAGCTGGTAAAATCATTTTCCTAATTTCTATACTACTTTGGGTGCTTGCCAGCTTTAGTCCTAAATCAGATGATTTTATAGCAGAACAATATGTAGCCTACCAATCTCAAGAATCTAGCTTAGATATTACAAAAGAATCATTTGACTTAGAATACTCTTACATCGGCTACATGGGTAAATTCATAGAACCAGTCATCCAGCCTTTGGGTTATGATTGGAAAATTGGGATTGCACTGATCACTTCATTTGCCGCTAGGGAAGTATTCGTTGGTACGTTATCGACGATTTACAGCATCGGTTCAGAAGAAGAAAGCTCTATCATAGAGCGATTGCGTAGTGAGGTTAATAGACAAACTGGAAGACCAACATTTACGATTGCGGTCTCTGTCTCTCTCCTACTTTTCTATGTCTTTGCCATGCAATGCATGAGTACCGTAGCTATTGTCAGAAAAGAAACTGGGACTTGGAAATATGCGTTGATTCAATTTCTATTTATGCTTGTGTTGGCTTATGTCTTTGCGTTTGTAGCATATCAACTCCTTAAATAACTAACTAAAAGAATAAGATCCGTTACTTTTAATTTAAATTTCGATATTCAGAACGGCTCATTCCTGTTCTTAGTTTGAATACTTTACTAAAATGTTGAGAGTATTCAAAGACTAGGCCGTAAGCGATTTCACTCAATGATTTATTGATAAGTAGAATCAGTTATACTATCAGATGGTTGTCTTGACTTGCAATTAGATCCAGAATGTAAGAAAGGAGCAAATGAAATTTTACGTTTTATTAGTATATAATGGACTATTTATTAGATTTTTAAAGAAAACTATCGCGAAGAAATTCAATTTTGAACCGAAAAACGGATAAGAGGCTATCAAAATTTCACATAGCCATTTTCACAGAGTAGTAAGTCTAATTGAAAAAAAAATACTTCAAATGAAAAATCATGTCTTATAAAATATATTCTTGCATCATTGTCGGTACAGGCTTCTCCGGAATAGCTATGGCAATCAAGCTAAAGGAAAAAGGAATTGACAATTTTATTATCCTAGAAAAAGCAAATGAAGTAGGAGGCACTTGGCGAGAAAATACGTATCCTGGAGCAGAATGTGATATTCCTTCTGCCTTGTATAGTTACTCGTTTGAACCCAATCCGAACTGGGAATATAAATGGTCAATGCAGCCTCAGATTTTGGAATATATAAAACATGTGGCAAGCAAACGGGATATATATAAACACATTCAATTTGGTAAAGAATTAGTGGGAGCAGAATGGCAAGAAAAAGAAAGCGCATGGAAAATAGAAACAAGAGGCGGCACAAGCTATAATGCAAAAACGTTTGTTTCCGCAATTGGACAATTGCATATCCCATCTACGCCTAATTTTAACGGAAAAGATACTTTTACTGGACCCAGTTTTCATTCTGCTGAATGGGACCATTCGGTCTCGTTGGAAGGAAAAACTGTTGGCGTCGTAGGCAACGCTGCTAGTGCAGTACAATTTATTCCAGAAATAGCTGAGACCGCAGGAACCGTAAAAATCTTTCAACGTTCTGCTAATTGGATGCTCCCCAAGCAAGATAGACTATATAAAGAGTGGGAAAAAAAACTGGTTAAACGATTTCCTATAATCTTAAAATTATATAGACTTAAGATATGGACATTGGGAGGTGCCTTATTTTTTTTGATGAAAAACGGAAATGATTTTCTCAGAAAGACATATCAAAATAAAACCATTGCTTTCATTAAAGAAAACATTAAGGACCCAGAAGTAGTGGAACACCTAACACCCGATTACCCGATGGGTGCAAAGCGAATTTTATTTTCTGATACCTATTATCCAGCCTTAGCTCGTCCTAATGTCGAATTGATAACTGGTGGTGTTCAAGAAATTACATCAAGTGGAGTAATTACAGGAAATGGTGCGGCTCATGATGTAGATGTTTTAATTTATTCCACAGGATTTAAGACCAACCCTTTTTTATATGGTTTAGACATCACAGGCAAAGATGGAATTTCGATTAGAGATGCATGGAAAGATGGTCCAACTAATTATTTAGGAATGACAGTTAGTAATTTCCCAAATCTATTTTTGATGTATGGGCCCAACACAAATTTAGGCCATAACTCGATTATAATAATGAGTGAAGCTCAAGCAGGATATATTGCTCAATGTGTAAAAGCAATTCAGCAAAATAATTGGGGATCAATAGACATCAGTTTAACAGCTATGCAGTCTTATCACCAAGACGCTCAAAAACGACTTGGAGAAATGATCTGGGCTTCGGTCGAAAATAGTTGGTATAAATCAGCTAATGGAAATATCCCAAACAATTACCCTGGACGAACAATGGAGTATATGAAGAAAACAAAGAAAGTAGATTTTGATGTATATATTATTTCTAAGAAAAGCCATAAACATAAGGCAATATAATAGGTTTAATTCCTCAGTCGAATTTATTTTAGATAGAGGAATGTAATTAAAAGAGTATATAAATTAACTAATGAAAAATACACCTATTATAATTGGCGTCGGACAAGTAACAGAAACAGTTCCTTCTGATATAAGTAAAGCAGCATCTCATGCAGATCTGGCAGGAAAAGCAGCATTGGAAGCTTTAAAAGATGCAAAAGGAACAACCTTAGCAGCACACATAGATGTCATCGCAGGGGTTAAAATTTTTGCAGACTCTTCTCCTGCTCATCAAGCAAAAACTGGTAGGACCAATAACTTCCCGCGCTCTGTTGGCAATCGAATTGGGGCAACTCCTAAAAGAGCTATTTATGATGTTGTTGGCGGGGATTCTCCGCAAAAGTTGGTGAATGAATTCGCAGAAAAACTGGCAGAAGGGAATTGCAAAATGGTATTGATTGCAGGTGGAGAAGCCATAGCCAATGTAAAAGCTGCAAAAAAACAAAAAGTAAAATTAGACTGGTCAGAAAACGTGGAAGGGCAGCTAGAAGATAGAGGCATTTCTTCTGGAAAATTGGGTACGGCTACTGCCTTTCAACACCAATTGATATTACCAATGCAATATTATGGCTTCATGGAGAACGCTCGTCGGGGTTCGCAAAATAAAGACCTAAAAACCTACAGCCTAGAAATGGGAGAGGAATTTAGTAAACTGTCACAAGTTGCTGCTAACAACCCATATGCTACCTATCCAATCGCTCGTGATGCAGCGTATTTGGCAACTCCCAGCAAGGAAAATCCATTAGTGATTGCCCCTTATACCAAAGGGCTAATTGCCAAAGATAAAGTCAATCAAGGAGCTGCAATTTTATTAACAACTGTCGGAAAGGCAATAGAATTGGGGATTGAGGAAACCAAATGGGTCTATCTCCACGGCTATGCTAGTACCAATGAACTAGTCTTGTTAGAGCGCCCGAATCTAGGGCAATCAAAGGCAATGGAGCAAGCCCTACTAGGGGCTATGGAACATGCCAATAAAACGACTAGTGACATACAACACTTTGATATCTACAGTTGCTTTCCGATTGTGGTGAGTGAGACAAGAAAATTTTTAGCTATCCCAAAAGATGACCCCCGTCCGATGACGCAGACAGGAGGACTCGCCTATTTTGGTGGACCAGGAAATAATTACACAACCCATGGCATTGCGACTTTAGTAGAAACATTACGTAAAGATAGCGGTAGCTTTGGAATGGCCTATGGCAATGGTGGCTGGATGTCTAAGCATGCGGTAGGCATTTACTCTACGACTCCTATAAATGGCGAATGGCAAGCAAAAGATAGTCACACATACCAATATAAAGTAGACCAACAACCTAAAATGTCCATAACTGCTGAACCGGAAGGAGCTGCTATTTTGGAAACGTATACTGTACATTATTTTAAAGGCTTTCCTGTTAAGGCAATTATTATTGGAAGACTAAAAACAACCAATGAACGATTTTATGCCACTACCCCAATGGAAGACACGGAAACAGTTCAAGAATTGGTAAAAGGAGATTCCATTGGAAAAACCATCTATGTGGAATCAGACCCAAAAGGGAATCGTTTTGCTTTTGAGAAAGACGGGTTGGTAAAATTCCGACCTCCAGTAATCAATACTTTTAAAGAAGAATATAAATTCTGTACAGTTGAAAAGCAAGGTTGTACACTAAAGGTAACCATCAATCGCCCTGAACTTAGAAATGCTTTGCATCCACCTGCTAACGAAGAATTAGCTGGTATATTCAATGCTTTTGAAAAAGATGAATCATTGAGAGTCGCCATCTTAACTGGGGAAGGAGTGGAGTCATTCTCTGCCGGTAATGACTTAAAATATATGGCAGCTGGAAATCCTTTATGGATACCTAAAACTGGCTTTGCTGGTTTGACTAGTCGTACCAATAGAATTAAACCAATTATTGCGGCAGTGAATGGCTTGGCACTTGGTGGTGGATTGGAAATAGCCATGGCCTGTGACATTATCGTAGCTGCAGAACACGCCCTCTTTGGATTACCCGAAGTGAAGATTGGGCTACTTGCAGGAGCAGGTGGAGTACAGCGATTGTCTCGCCAAATTGGTATCAAAGTTGCAATGGAAATGATGCTTACGGGACAAGCTATTAACTGCGAAAAAGCAATAGCTCTTGGGTTAATCAACTATGCTGTACCAAGTGATCAGTTAATGTCAAAAGCAGAAACAATTGCCAATTTCATTTCTCAGGCCTCTCCAGATGCAATCCAAAGTACAATGCAATTACTAAATGAAACATCAACATATGCAAGTATCGATGATGCAGTAACAGCCCCAAGTACTGTTTTTGATGATTTAGTGAATAGTGATGATTTTTGGGAAGGCTATAGAGCATTCGCAGAAAAACGTAAACCTAATTGGACTTTACAGAAAGATTCAATCATTGAAAATTAATATTATGCCTGCTGTACAGAATCAAATTTAAAAGAAGACAGAAAACACTCCCATAGACCCGAATAATCCAAATGAATTTTAGGTTCATCCTTTTAAGCTTAATAAACAGATGAAATATGTAGAAATATAATGAAACGCCAAGACTACAAAATCCTCGGCTAGTTTTGCTAACTCAACTTCTTCACCAATCTTTCCATAAACGCAACTCCTTTTTCCAACTGATCTTTGGAAATAAATTCATTAGCTCGATGCGCTTGAGCAATATCCCCTGGTCCACAAATCACAGACTGAAATCCAGCTTCTGCAAACTGCCCTGCTTCTGCAGCATAGGCGACTGTGCCTGTTTTTTCAATACCCGAAACTTGTCTGATAAAGTCAACTACAGGCAAATGGTCAGGTGTATCTAATGCAGGCACATCAGGATGTGACTCTACCGTTTCTATCTTAAAATCAGGAAATCGTTTGCGTAATTCTGTTTCTACTGTCGCACAATGTTCATCAAACTCAGCTTTGATCTCTGCACCTTTATCCATCGGTATCACTCGCACATCCCAATAAAAACTAGCACGATCTGAGACAACATTAGGTGCGATACCACTATGCTCAAATACACCTGAATGAATAGTGGTATGCGGAGGCGTAAATCGGTCATCCACGTGTCCTGAATCAATCAAGGCATTCATCTTTGCTTCCAACCAAAGGATCAATCGAGATGCTTCATGAATGGCACTCACTTCTGTGCGAATACGGCTACTGTGACCTGCTGATCCATTGAGTGTTGTTTTATAAATCACAATTCCTTTTTGACCAACAATAGGCTGCATCATTGATGGCTCACCAATAATCGCATATGCAGGCTTTTCAGTATAGTGATTGTTAATATCAGCAGCTAATGCTTGCGCGGAAATACAACCTATTTCTTCATCATAAGAAAAAGCAAAATAAAGAGGAGTCTTCAATTCGGCAGTTTTCATTGCAGGCAAAGCAGCTAAACAACAAGCGATAAATCCTTTCATGTCACAAGAGCCTCTTGCATACAACTTACCATCATTCCCATCAGTCAATATAAACGGATCTGTATCCCATGGTTGTCCTGCAACTGGTACAACGTCTGTATGTCCAGATAGAATCACCCCGCCATCTACAGCAGGACCAATTCGACAATGGATGGATCGTTTGGTTCCTTCTTCATTAGGTACATTCTTAAACTCAACGCCATGCTCCGTTAGGTAAGATTCAATCCACTCAGCAATAGAGAGATTAGATTCTCCGCCAAGGACAGGAAATGAAACGAGTTTTGATAGGATGTCTTGAGCATTCATATGGGTCTGTGTATTAAGTAACAAGCGTTTGCTATTGAGTAAATGTAATTAATTTTTGGGGCTGTTGAACTTGCTTTTAGCTATTAGCTATTAGCTTGTTAGCTTTTTGTCTTGTGAACTCGCCGTTTAGGCGTTCGAAGGCTTGCTTTTAGTTAGTGGAATTTGCGAAGGTAAGGTGAAATTTTCCTCTCGCGGAGTGATACCGTCCTTTGTTCAGTGGAGTGGTTAAGTTCTAGAAAGGTCGCTTTAGCTCTAAGAGCGCTCGTAGATAGTGCCTGCGGCAAGTGTTGAAACCTGCGGCGGTGTTGAGTGTTTAGTGATGCTAAGCGTAAGTAATTCTCCTCCAACAGCAAGTAAAATCATAAAAATCACCAAATCATAAAAACTCGCCTACCGGCCGGCAGGTCATAGTTCAGACAGTCTAGCCTTTAAACAATTCAATTAACCCGACATCCTTCATCTTTCGAGCAATTGCAATCGCTGTCTCACCCGTCCAATCATCTTTGATCGTAGGATTCGCACCATTGTTTAATAAGTATTTGATGATAGGCAAATGTTTAAATCGCACACTTTCATTTAACGGAGTAGTCAAAAATTCTGGGTGTTTGTAATTGGGGTCAATATCATTTCTGATGTGGTATTTTACTAATTCTAAATCACCGCTTTGGCATGCGGCAAACAACTCTTTCCAATCTCCAGCTGACATGTATAATTTCTCTGTAATTTAAGATACAATAAACAAATGTATTTGTCATGATTTCATCCAAAAACAACATTTAACAGAGATTAAATTTGGCACGATTTCCTCTAAAAATAGCATCATCATAAAAGGTTTAAATTTGATATGATTTTTACGAAAAATCACGCCAAATGGGACTTTAATTTATAATACCGCCACGGGTTTCACCCGTGGCAATTACTGCAACGCCTTCAGCGTTATTATCATCTAAAACCAAGAACTCTCAATTTTTATTTCCCTGTTTATACATGCAACTTTTACAGCACTAAATATTTCAACATAAACAACGTCAACAAAATAAAAAGAATTGGGTGAACTGATCCTATATTTCCTTTCACTAATTGAATAAGCACATAAAAAATAAGACCAAATGCAATTCCATTCGCTATGCTGTAGGTAAATGGCATCATGATGATAGACATAAATACGGGAATGCTTACTTCGAGTTGGGAAACATCTATTTTTTTAACGCCATCCAACATCAACAGACCAACCATAATCAAAATTGGTGATGTGGCTGCTGGAGGGACCATTCCTGCAATAGGTGCTAAAAAAATACTAGCGAGAAACAGAAGGCCAACAACGCAAGCTGTTAGTCCTGTTCGTCCTCCTGCTACAATCCCAGAACTGCTTTCTATATATGTGGTAACTGAAGAAGTCCCAAGCAAGGCACCGATTGTCGTCGCAGTTGCATCGGCGTATAAGGCTCGATTCATCCGCGGTAGATTTCCATTTTTATCAAGCATATCTCCTTTAGAAGCAGTACCAAGTAAGGTGCCCATTGTATCAAATAAATCTACTAATGTAAAGCTTATGATGACTACAGTAATCGTAATCAATGTCCCGAGGGTTGACTTGCCTTCGGGCGGACTAAATAAGGTTACTAGGTCCAGTTGAAATGCTGTTTTGCTTACAGATATCTGTCCAAGATCATAGGAAGTTGGCAGCTGTACAACACCCATTGGAATACCAATTATGGTTGTCACGATCACCGCCCAAATCATAGCAGCTCGTAATCTCAGTACCATAAAAATCGTCAATATGATAAACCCTATTGCAGACAGGAGAACTGGTGGATTACTCAACTTTCCCAATTGGATAATTTGTGAAGGGGCACTCTTTACTTTATCAATCAACACGCCTGTTTCCGCACCATCATTACTTAATAAAATATCGATGATCGGCCCTTGATTGACCTGAATGAGTCCAGCATTATTCAATCCAATCAAGGCGATAAACAACCCTATACCAGGCGCGATTGCCAACTTTAGAAATTTGGGAATGGCATCAATTATGACAGCTCGTAAACCAGTGACGGTAAGTAATAAAAATAATAATCCAGAGATGAACACAATGGCAAGTCCTTGCTGCCAGCTAAAGCCCAGTCCAAAGACAACGGTAAATGTAAAGAAAGCATTTAGGCCCATGCCTGGCGCTTGTGCAAAGGGATAATTAGACAACAGACCAATGAGTATTGTCCCAATTGCAGCTGCCAGACAAGTGGCTACAAATACAGATTGTTCATCCATACCTGTCTGTGATAGAATTGCTGGATTAACAAACATGATATAGGACATGGTGAGAAAAGTCGTTACTCCAGCAAGGCATTCTACAGATAAGCTAGTGTTATTTTCAGAAAGTTTAAAGATTTTTTCGAGCATTCCAGTATTAAGGTTTTCAGTTTTTGTAATTTTTTAAATCTAAAAATTACTTTTACTTCATGAGTTATACTCTAAGATACTTTTTTCCTTTTTGCTTGGTAGTTCTATGTGCTACTCAATTGATTGCACAAGAAAGTCCGACTGACTATCATCAATATCTAGAAGACAGAGATAGTCTACTCAAACTAGACAGCGTGCTTTACTTTGACGCAGCTGTCATATTGAGTCCTGAAGAAAAACTATTGAATGATCTATTGATAAAGCTAAAGCAAGACATGCTTGCAAATGGCTTTGTTGCATGAACATATTATAAAAAATGATCAAGTGTTGTATTTTAGAGTTGCAAAACTGAGAAAACACAAACTACTTGATCACATGACAAAGTTAAAACAAACAGTTAGAAAAACTTCTGA
>Ga0209187_1001786_pt1 | contig 23213 bp, 21 predicted proteins | sample BantaG_FD_187430 | JGI IMG/M metagenome (GOLD analysis project Ga0209187, IMG submission 187430) | Marine algal microbial communities from Bantry Bay, Ireland - BantryBay_4 metaG (SPAdes) (version 2) | ecosystem: Host-associated > Algae > Red algae > Unclassified | place: Bantry Bay, Ireland...
TAGACAGAACACCAAGCCTAAACGTGGATAACTTTTAGTTTTCTCGCTGGACAGCTTATTTGTTTCTTATTTTGTGGATAACTTTTAGTTTTATTAATTTTAAGCATTTTGGGTACCTGAGTAGTTACACGAACATTAAGGTGGAAAAATTTTGGTAGATACTATATCCGCATTCAGAAGGGTAGTCAAAATTTAGGATATTATAATTTTATTTAGTTTTTATTCACTTAATGAGATTACTACGCCCTTACTTCTAAAATTCCCACCATAAATGTACCACATAAAATATCACTCTGAATAAAACAGAAAAGAACTCGATGTAAAAGCTTACGGGGGAAGTAAAGATAAAGGCGGTAAATTAAAATAAGTGCTGTTTTGAAATATGGATGAATAAGTATATCGGGAAACAGATAATATTACTCATTAATACACCTGAACGCATAAGCGGGAGGAACATTGAACATTATAAAATGCGTTTCTACATTTCCAAAAACACCCTCATACAAGTCGGTAAGCGTCTTAGCATAATGTACTTGCATGTAATTTTTTCCTTTTTTTAGATTCTTTTTGCAAAGGCCTAGGATCTTTTGAGCCAACTGCTCAGGTAGAACGATGTAAGGAATCGCAGAAACGACACTATCAAAAATATCTATATTATGCTCGGTCATATATTTTTCCATATTTTCAGCACTGTCATTGATAGGGAAAAATCTTGAATCTTCAATTTTTGATAAGTTAGCGAACATATTTGGGTTGATCTCAAACGCTAGCAATTTACCGTTTGGGCTCATTCTTTCAAGTATTTTCTTAGTAATAGCACCATCTCCAGCACCCAACTCCAAGATATTTATATCTTCTTTAGAAATAAAGCTGGTGATTTTTTCACTGAGTGCCTTACCACTTCTCGTAACGGTACCTACTTGTCGGAAGTTCTTAAGGGCCTCAAGTAAAAATTTGAATCTACTCATTAAGTTGTGTTCTTTTTTATCGACGCCAAACATACGGATTTTAACCGACTACTATTTAATTTTAATGCTTCTTTCAAGAACCAGATTTTAAAACAAAAAAGAGGTTAACACATAGATGCATTAACCTCTCTTTATATTATTGTTTAAGTACAGCGTAAATTATACTTTAGCCGTTTTTACCGTTTTTACTATTCTAGCTGCAACCTTATATGGATCTGCATTAGAAGCTGGTCTTCTATCTTCTAACCATCCTTTCCATCCTTGTTCTACTGTGATGATAGGAATACGGATAGAAGCGCCTCGGTCAGAAACACCAAAACTAAAGTCATTAATAGATGCTGTTTCGTGATCTCCAGTTAATCTTTGATCATTAAACTCTCCATATACAGCGATATGTTCTTTAACTACAGGTCTGAATGCTTCACAGATAGTCTCATAAACTTCTTTTTTACCACAAGTTCTCAAAGTTTCATTTGAGAAATTAGCATGCATTCCAGAACCATTCCAGTCCATATCTTTACCTAGTGGCTTTGGATGGTAGTCTATATAATATCCTTTTTGTTCAGTAAGACGATCAAGTAAATATCTTGCTACCCAGATTTCATCACCTGCTTTTTTTGCTCCTTTTGCAAACAATTGAAATTCCCATTGTCCAGATGCAACTTCTTGATTTATACCTTCGAAATTTAAACCAGCGTCAATACATTGGTCTGCATGTTCTTCTACTAAGTCTCTTCCATGTGTGTTTTTACCACCTACAGAACAATAATACATTCCTTGCGGTGCAGGATATCCGCCTATAGGAAATCCTAAAGGAAGCTGAGTTTTTGTATCCATAATGAAATATTCTTGTTCGAAACCGAACCAGAAATCATTGTCATTGTCATCAATAGTAGCTCTTCCATTAGATTCATGAGGCGTACCATCAGCATTTAATACTTCTGTCATAACCAAAAATCCGTTTATTCTAGCTGGGTCAGGATAAATTGCAACAGGTTTTAATAAACAATCAGAAGATCCACCTTCTGCTTGTCTAGTTGAAGATCCGTCAAATGACCAAATCGGACAATCTTCTAATTTTCCACTAAAATCTTCTACAACTTTAGTTTTACTTCTCATGTTTTGAGTTGGTTTATATCCATCTAACCATATGTACTCCAATTTAGCTTTACTCATTTTGTTGTTATTTATTGTAAGTATGTAATTTAATGCGAAGATAATGACAAAAATCAAATTTGAAAGCGTTACCCTATAAAAAATAGGGGTTAGTTGTGTAAAATCACACTTTTAGTACATCTATCCCATAATATTTTGACTTATGGGCATAAAATTAGCTATTTTTGAGCTTCATTTTATTTATTTTAAAATAGTTAGTTATTAGCTGAAGAATAAATCGGACTTATGTTTCTTCTATGTGATGAAACAAGAATTTGAAATTTAAAAAACAGAAACTCAATGTCAACTATAAGATTTAATGCATTAAAAGAAACATTAAAACGTAAGCCAATAAAGGTTGAGGAAATCTCATCGAAAAGAAGCGAGCTTTTTGGAAAAAAAGTATTCTCATTGGAAAAATGTAGGCAGTTTATTCCTCAAGAAGCATACATGGCGATTAAAAATGCGATAAAGAAAGGAGATAAAATAGACAGAAAAGTAGCTGGACAAATTGCTTCAGGTATGAAGTCTTGGGCACATGAGCAAGGAGCCACACATTATACGCATTGGTTTCAACCATTGACAGGAGTAACGGCAGAGAAGCATGATGCTTTTTTTGAACCTATTGGTGATGGACAAGCGATAGAGAAGTTCGGTGGGGCCCAATTGGTTCAACAAGAGCCAGATGCTTCAAGTTTTCCGAACGGAGGATTGAGAAATACATTTGAAGCACGAGGTTATACAGCGTGGGATCCAACATCTCCAGCTTTTGTAATGGGGACAACATTATGCATTCCAACAATTTTTGTATCATATACAGGCGAATCATTAGATAATAAAACACCTTTATTGAGAGCATTACAATCTATTGATTCTTCTGCTTTAGCAGTTGCTAAGTATTTTGATAAAAGTGTTTCGAGGGTTATTTCAACATTAGGATGGGAACAAGAATTTTTCTTGATAGATAGTGCATTGGCTGATTCTAGACCAGATATAGTAATGACAGGAAGAACTCTTCTTGGACATTCTGCTGCGAAAGGTCAACAATTAGATGACCACTATTTTGGTTCTATTCCATCTAGGGCAATGGGCTTTTTGAGAGAATTAGAGCTAGAATGTATCCAATTAGGAATACCAGTTAAAACAAGACACAACGAAGTAGCCCCTAATCAGTTTGAAATAGCTCCGTTATTCGAAGAGGCAAATCTTGCAGTAGATCATAATTCACTGTTGATGGATGTGATGGAGAAAGTGGCAAAGAATCATAATTTCAGAGTTTTATTTCATGAGAAACCATTTGCAGGAATCAATGGTTCAGGAAAGCATAACAATTGGTCTCTTGCAACTGATACTGGTGTAAATCTGTTGGCCCCTGGAAAAACACCAATGAGCAATCTTCAGTTTTTGACATTTTTTATTAATACAATTATAGCTGTGGATACTCATGCCGATCTATTAAGAGCATCGATCGCTAGCGCGAGTAATGACCACAGATTGGGAGCTAATGAAGCACCTCCCGCTATCATGTCGGTATTCATAGGAGAACAACTAACTAAAGTGTTAGATAATCTAGAGAAAGTTTCTAAAGGAAAACTAACTCCTGAAGAAAAAACGGATTTGAAGCTTAATTTAGTAGGTAAGATTCCGGATGTATTGTTAGATAATACTGATAGAAATAGAACATCTCCATTTGCATTTACTGGGAATAAATTCGAATTTAGAGCGGTAGGTTCCATTGCTAATTGTGCTGTCCCAATGACTGTATTGAACACAATGGTTTCAGAGCAATTGAGAAAATTTAAAATCGAAGTAGACGCGCTTATCGCTGATAAGAAGATGAAGAAAGATGATGCGATTTTTAATGTTCTTAGAGAGTATATAAAGCAATCAAAGAAAATTAGATTCGAAGGTGATGGATATTCTGAGGGTTGGGTAAAAGAAGCTAAGAAAAGAGGTCTAAGTAACTATAAAACTACTCCAGAAGCTCTAAAAGCAAAAATATCGAAAGAGAACATCAAGTTGTTAGTAGACCACGGAGTACTTACCGAACCCGAAGTACATGCTAGATATGAGATCGAACTAGAAGAGTACATGATGAAAATCCAAATCGAAGGAAGAGTATTGGGTGATATCGCTACGAATCATGTAATCCCTACTGCAATAAAATATCAGAATACACTGATCGAAAATGTAAGCGGATTGAAGAATATATTTGGTACAGGATTCAAAAAACTAGCGAAAGAGCAAATAGATATTATAACTGACATCTCTGAACGAATCAATGCAATAAAGACAAATGTTGATGCTATGATAAACGAGAGAAAGAAAGCCAATAAGCTGACTGATGAGGCGAAAAAGGCGAAAGCATATTGCGAAAAAGTCAAGCCTTATTTCGATGAAATCAGACTACATTGTGATAAGTTAGAAATGACTGTTGACGATGAACTTTGGCCACTAACTAAATATAGAGAATTGCTATTTACAAAGTAATTATTTTTAAGATTCTATAAATTAAAGATTACAATTCTGCTTCATTTATTTGGGACGGACTTTTTGAAACGACCTTTGAGATTCCCAAGCCTAAAAGGATTGGAAAGCTCAAAAGCTGGCAGTATTAATACGGGCTTACCAATTCTTTCCTTTGGTCAGACTTGGGAATCCCTTGACTTTTCGGAATCTTAAAATATCGTACTTAGTACCTCCAAAGTCTAAAGTAATTATTTTAAGACACAAAACAATAGAGATTACAATCCCGCTTCTTTATTTGGAAAGGCTTTTTGAAACGACCTTTGAGATTCCCAAGCCTAAAATGATAGGAAAGCTCAAAAGTTGGCAGTATTAATACGGGCTTAACAATTCTTTCCTTTGGTCAGACTTGGGAATCCCTTGATTTTTCGGAATCTTAAAATATCGTACTTAGTACCTCCAAAGTCTAAAGTAATTATTTTAAAACACAAAACAATAGAGATTACAATCCCGTTTCATTCATTTGGAATGGGTTTTTGAAACGACCTTTGAGATTCCCAAGCCTAAAAGGATTGGAAAGCTCAAAAGCTGGCAGTATTAATACGGGCTTACCAATTCTTTCCTTTGGTCAGACTTGGGAATCCCTTGACTTTTCGGAACCTTTAAAATATCGTCCTTAATACCTTCAAGGTCTTTAATTCTCGGAATTGCTCTATATGTAATCTGTTAAATGGCTGTTGACGATAAACTTTGGCCACTAACTAAAATGATAGGAAAGCTCAAAAGCTGGCATGGCAGTTTTAATACGGACTTACCAATTCTTTCCTTTGGTCAGACTTGGGAATCCCTTGATATTTCGGAACCTTTAAAATATCGTCCTTAATACCTCCAAGGTCTTTAATTCTCGGAATTGCTCTATATGTAATCTGTAATAAATGACCATGTCATCTATAATCTGATTTCGCAACTCTTTTGGATATGAAAGTGCATTCAACCCATCCATCGTCATATGGTCAATCATACCAATCGCGGCACTTACGTCTAGTGTAGATACATATTTTTCAGTATTATGATCAAGGTATTTTCCATTGTATAAATCAAAATATGGAGTATCAGAATGAAAATTATTAATCGGCATAAACCCTATGTGCTCCGACAGCTCTAACATAAACTTGATGCTGAAAAGTCCTAAATTAATTGGCTCTTCGCTGTCCAGAAGTGTAAGGCGACTATAGATAAAATCAAAAAGAGCAATGTTTTCTTCTCGTTCACGAATTGCGTTTTTACACACTTCTAAAATGAATAATCCTACGGAAGATCTTACTACATCGTATGCTAGTTTTTTATAATGATATTCGATTCTACACTCTTTTATACGAGCAAGTTTGTCATCTTTATCGTATGCAACAAGGTCTAATATATTGAGGTGTTGATATAGGGACGCTTTATTGTTGGCTTTACTTGATCGTACACCACTTACTATGAATGAACGGAGTCCCTTCTCTCTCGTAAATATATCCAAGATTAAGCTGCTCTCACTATATTTCGTGGATCTGAATACTATGCCGGTACTTTTGAATAAGCTCATGTTTAAAATTCCCAACCAGGAATTGGCGGATCTGATTTATATTTTTTCTTAGTAGCCATTCGTTCTTTTTGTCTATCCAAGATGAGTCTTGCTAATCCATCTATTGGCGGGACCAACGAATTTGGCGACAGAACAGCGTTTATTTTCACTTCTAGAACGTCTAATCGATAAAGGTAGCTCATCAATAATTCTGGATTTTTCTCAAATAAATACTCTACTCTTTCCCTTATTGCCTTGAATAAATCACTTTCTGATAATTCAAAAAGAGTATCAGGAAATATCTCATTAGATGGATGATGTTCACTCATAAACTGAATAACAAATTATTATAAACATTTAGTTCGTCCGCCATCAACAGGAATATTGATCCCAGTAATGTATGCTGCCGAAGGACTGGCTAGAAAACCTACCGCAGCTGCAATTTCAGCAGGCTCAGCGAATCGACCCATTGGTATAATTGATTGCATAGAACTGATAGTTTCCTCTTTGGATTTATTCGTTTTTTTGGCTTTATTTTCAATAATTTCGTCAAGTCTTCCAGTATTAGTAGCTCCTGGGAGTACATTGTTTACAGTGATTCCTTTGCTTGCCACTTCTCCAGCAAGAGTCTTAGACCAACTTGCTACTGCTCCACGTGTCGTATTACTCACTCCAAGATTAGCAAGTGGACTTTTCACTGATGTAGAAATAATATTGATAATTCTACCGAAACCGTCTGACTCCATACCAGGAATCAAAGTAGTTGCTAGAAGATGATTGCAAATTAGATGTTGATTATATGCTGCTAAAAATGCCTCGGGTGTAGCTTTTGAGATTGGTCCAGCAGGTGGTCCACCTGTATTATTTACAAGAATGTGAATGTTCTTCTTTGAAGCAAGAGACTCTATCTTAGTTTTCAAATCAGCCTGTTTATTATAGTCTACCGTGATATAATCATGCTTCTGTCCTTTTGAAGTATCTAATTCTGACAACAATACTTTCAGTTTATCTTCTGATCGTGCTGTCAGGATTACATTTGCGCCCATCTCAGCAAGCATAATTGCAGATGCGGAACCAATTCCTTTTGAGGATCCACAAACGAGCGCATTTTTATTTTCTAATGATATATTCATCTTTATTATTTATTTGTGTTTAGAAGGTATTAGGATTTTGAATGAAAATAGACTTAATAAACAAAAAATCGCAATCAAGTAAATACCTAACTGCGATTTTATAATTTATTATCCGCAATCTCGCAGACAGATATTGTTTTTTACTTCACTAACAATTTTCTTCTTTCTGGGCCAGTAGATACCATAGAAATAGGAACTCCGAACTGTCTTTCTAATTCGTTTACATAGTCTTTTGCTTCTTTAGGTAAACCATCTATAGTTGTTACATCTTCCAAGCTACTAGACCACCCCTTGTGAGATTCATATTTTGGAGTGATCCCAGAAACATTGATATCGTAAGGCAGTTCATCTGTTACTTCACCATTAACATCATAATGGGTTCCTACTTTTATTGTTTCGAATTCGTCAAGTACATCCAATTTAGTGATGACGATCTGTGTCACCCCACTCAACATGATTGTATATAACAATTGAGGAATATCGATCCAGCCACACCTTCTTGGTCTTCCTGTAGTGGCACCAAATTCAGAACCTATTCTTCTTAATTTTTCACCATCAGCATCGTCCAATTGGGTTGGAAATGGCCCAGAACCTACTCTTGTGCAATATGCTTTTACTATACCAATAACTTCCCCTATCTGAGAAGGGGCAATACCAAGACCATTACATACTCCAGCAGAGATCGTATTTGATGATGTTACAAAAGGGTATGTTCCAAAATCAATATCTAACATTGAACCCTGTGCTCCTTCTGCCAGTACTTTTTTACCTTTCTTTATCGCTTTGTTGACCATATATTCCCCATTAACAAAGTTGAGTTCTTTTATGATGTTGATACAGTCAAACCATTTTTTCTCTTCTGCTTCAAGGTCAAATTCTATTTCAGGATACAATTTGATAAAGTCCATATGCTTAGCTTTTAGAGCGGCATACTTTTCTTTAAAATCTGGAGTTTCAATGTCTCCTATTCTTAGACCGTTTCTTCCTGTCTTGTCCATATAAGTTGGACCAATACCTTTTAGAGTACTACCGATTTTCTGTTTGCCTTTTGAAGCTTCAGAAGCGGCATCTATATATCTGTGAGTTGGTAATATTAGATGTGCCTTTCTTGCAATAAATAATCGACTTCTGAACTCTACACCTTCTTTGTCGAGATTATCCAGTTCTCGCACCATTGTAATGGGATCGATAACAACACCATTGCCTATAACATTGGTTATTTCTTGTCTGAATATTCCTGAAGGAATAGTATGCAACACATACTTATTGGTTCCGATGATTATGGTGTGTCCTGCGTTTGGTCCACCTTGGAATCTACATACCATGTCGTATTTGTCAGCAAGATAATCTACGATTTTTCCCTTGCCTTCGTCTCCCCATTGGAGGCCTAAAATTACGTCTACTGCCATTATTGAATTTTGTGCAGAATTATACTACTTCTTGAAGTTTTGGGTGTTGCATTCAACACTTTTTCTTCCAAAAGATTTCTCATATTTCACGGAGAATCTAGAAGTAGAATTTAAAGGTCAAAATTATAGAATTGCTAAGATATATTAGAGTTTATAGCAGTATATATTTAATTTTTTATGATATAATCTAAAAGCATCCTCTAAAACCGACCTAGATTCAGGTTCTCTATATAAATATCTAACGATATGTAAACTAAGAAACACTTCATTTCTAGAATATTAGAAATACGAATGCTTTTTTTGAATGGGAGGCATATATATGGTTGATTCTTAAGAATTCATTTAAATAAGTAAAGAAAGAAGCCCTATATAGAATCAAAAAGGCTTCCAGAAATTAATCTGAAAGCCTATTATATATAGTGGGCGATGAGAGACTCGAACTCCCGACCCCCTGGGTGTAAACCAGGTGCTCTGAACCAACTGAGCTAATCACCCGAATATTATTTTAAATGCCTTTCTTTAAAAGCGAGTGCAAATGTAGCAATAAGAAATTAAATCGCAAGGAATAAATAATTTATTTTCAACTTTTTTTAAATTCTATTTTGGACGTTTATATATAGGAACCATACTGCAAGGTTCTCCAAACATAATACTCAATGCAAGAGGCTTTAGTCTTCTGGTAAGAGATTGATATGCACCTGCCGGAACAGGCATATTACTACAACCTTTGATGACTATTCTTTTATCTGTGTAAGAAGTGAGATCTAAATTCTTGATCACGTTTTGATAGTGATGATTTAAATACGCTTCCTGATCTCCGACGTAAGTTTCTTGGGCGTGACCCTCGGCATAAGAAGCAACAAGCATATATGCCCATAGTGGAATTATTGCATCATTGCTACAATGAATTAGAAGAATTTTGTCAGAATAAGCATCCCAATCAATCTCCTTTAGGGCTTGACGAAAGTCTTTTTCTTTTAATATCAATTCCATATATAAATAATCCTTCAGATCAAATTGAATAATTTCTGAAGTAGGATAATACTGTTCGAGGTTTATAGTAATGATTCCACTATTTGCCACTCTATTTATAAGTGTTTCTGCCATAATAATGTACTAACAAGTTGAGTTAGTGTTATGTTATTAATTTCAACAAAAATAGATAAAATACTGATCCTACATCATAGGTAAGAGAACTGAAAAATAAATTAACTTTGAGCTCACAATTGAAAAACAATGGATTTTAAAAATTTACTCAACGATTATTCGCTAGAAGCTATTGATCTCAGTCAGTTTTTACTCAATGCACTTATAGGAGCTGTTCTATCATGGTTAGTCTCTGTCTATTATAAGCGATATGGAAGTAGCGTAAGTAATAGAAGCCAATTTGCTAATAACTTCATATTGTTGGCTTTGACAACGATGCTGATTATTACAATCGTAAAGTCTTCAATTGCATTATCATTAGGTCTAGTTGGTGCATTATCTATTGTCCGGTTTAGGGCGGCAATAAAAGAGCCAGAAGAGCTTATTTACTTGTTTCTTGTAATTGCTATTGGTTTGGGTATGGGTGCGGATCAAGCTGCGATTACAATCGTCGCTTTTTTACTTATCATGAGCATATTGATAATAAAAACTAAACTGTCTGGTAAAGCTGGGAATATGCGAAGAAACCAAATGCAACTATCTATTACCACAGATCCAGTATCTGTGGAAGGGATAAATAAAGTTTTGTCAGAAAACATGAAAATAGTAGACTTGAAAAGGATGAGCCAGAACAAGGATAAGATGTATCTATCCTATGCACTAGAATCAGAGAATTTTAATAATTTAATATCCGTAAAAGATCAATTGCTAGCTCTATCTCCAGATATGGAAGTTTCATTTGTTGATAATAGTAATGTGGCCGGATGATAAGAATCCTAGTGTTGCTTATTCTCATTTCTGTAACTGACCTTTGTGCACAATCTGCAGAAAGGGTAGAGAGTGAATATAAGTTAGGTATACCAAACGATGAAGCAGAATCACTGTGGAAGTATCTACAAAGTAAACCTTTTTTATCAAAATTGAGAACTGAATATGATCTTAAAACAGTAGCTTCGATTGAAGATTTTGTCGATGTATATTATGATGACGCTAATCAGAATCTATATAAGCAAAAAGTAGGACTTAGGTATAGATCTAGATTTATAAAAGACACATTGATTAAACAATTAGTTCAGTTAAAAACTCCTTTATTAGCTGATGGAGTAGCAAGAACGGAAACTAAATATGAGATCAAAAAATCAAAAGATAAAAATGATATTTACGCAAGGCACAAACTACTTAAGTATATAAAGAAAAAGGACAGAAGGAACCTGAACTATCAATTGGCAAAGTTTGGTTCTGAATCATTAAAAATGCAGCCAGAAGTAAAATTAAGACAAACAAGAAGCAGAATATATATTACTGATAGTATAGCTTCGTTGGCTACTATAACATTAGATGAAGTGACGAACTTGAAGTTTCCATTTCAGCGATATACGGAGATGGAACTGGAGCTAAACGAGATAAGATATACGGAAAGTGATACAAGCGGAAAGAAGAAAATGGAACGGTTCAATGAAAAACTGCGAAATGGATTGTTAGAATCCTTCCCATCATTATACCAAGACCAAACACCGAAGTATAATAAAATGAAGCAGATGATCGATGGAAGCTGGTTGTCAAAAGCGTATGAATATAGGATGTGGATAGCACTTTCACTTATATTAGGTCTAGCCTTATATCTGTTATTATTTAGAAAATGAGAATATCAAAACAAGAGAAAAGGAGGGATTATAAAAAAGTAATTGGAGTGTTACTAGCTATGCTCGTAATATCTGTTTTGGTTGTATTTGGGTATAAAAAATTGACAAAATCAACAAATAACGTCCAGAACAATTCTGAATACTATTGTGACTCAGAACAGTATAATAGTGAAGGATTTAAGAGTAACGGAGTAATATATACGACTAATTGTCTACAAGACAAAAATGAATTTGTAAGTGGAAAAGCTTCATGTAAGTGCGAAGGAGATAAACGATATGGTCCTACACTTACATTGGAACATGTGAATCCTGGGGATACATTATTTGTAAGTGTACAGGTGAAATCAACGAAAAATTCGAAATCAAAACTAGTGTTTTCGTCAGATAAAAAGCACTATCATCAAGAAGTCATATCCTCAGGAGGAGATACGGATTGGAAACAATACGTAACGTCATATATTATTCCTGAAGATGCAGTAGAAGCTGTTTGGAAGATCTATCCAGCGATGGTCGAGGGAGAGGGACCAGCTTATTTTGATGATTTCAGTGTTGATTTTGAGGGAAAGGATATGGATGTAAAATCAATTTTGGATTTTCCAACTATGGAGCTGCAGATCAATAAACTGAACTTCAGAAAAATCGTCAATAAGAGAAAAGAGGCTAAAAAAGTTGGTTTGTTATTTTCATCTAAAGAAGATTTAGTTGACGCGGACTTGAAAGTAGATGGTAAAGAATATAGCTGTCTTACAAGGCTAAAGGGCGATCTACTTGATCATCTAAGGTCCGATAAATGGTCATTTCGTATAATGTTAGATGGAAATGAAACTTGGCGAGGAATGAATATTTTTTCTATCCATAATAGTAAGGCTCGATCGCATTTAGCAGAATGGACGATGCATGAAATGATGCGATCAGAAGGCATAATTTCTCCAAAGTATGACTTTATGAAATTCGTACTTAATGGCAAAAACATTGGTATTTATGGTTACGAACAGCATTTTGACAATCACTTTCTAACGGATAATAAGAAACTGATTGGACCAATTCTAAGACATAATGACGATGGATATTGGGACAATGTTCATGGAGAACTAAAAGACTACGAATGGGCAGAATCTTCCCAGATAGAATTGTTTAATAAAGAGAATGAAGGGAATGAGCAGTTCATGAAACTATACCATTATGGCCATAGTCAATTAAACGATTATTTGGACGGAAGGAAAAAGGCTGAAGAGGTCTTTGATATTGAGAAGATGGCTAAATATTATGCTCTTATGGAGATTGGTCATGGATTGCATGCACAATTGATGACAAATATTCGATTCTATGTAGATCCGACTACAGCGTTATTAGAACCAATAGGATACGATTTTTTCGGAGACCATATGCCAAATGTAAATGAACATTGGAGACCAATCGGTCAGTGGGAAAATGGTAAAAACGTTATCGAGAGATCAAGAGATGGATATGCATATATGCGGAGACTATTTGGAGACTTGAAGTTCTATGAACGATACATGAAACACTTAGAAAAATACTCTTCTGAAAACTATCTTAATATTACATTAAAGGAACTTGAAGGTCAATTAAATAGCAGAAATGATTTCATAAACACAGATCCTGAATACGCTAATTATAAATTTGATCTGAAGCATTTATTCCGAAAAGCTGGATATACTAGAGCAAAACTTTCCCCTATGCCTAACGTATCTCTTAAATCATATCGATCTGCTGATAGATCAGAGGTGGTTTTGCAAGGGTTTCATTATTTTCCTATGAAAGTAATAGGTTACAAGACCGATAAAAAAACTGTAAATCTTGATAAACCAATCTTGATAGATGCCTATTCTCCAGACTCTCCAGTAGTATCATATAGAATGAAGGCTGATCAGAAACCTACGATGGTTTTATATCAGACATTAGGTTTAGATTCTATTTTCTACCATGAAATTAACAATGATGTTGCACCAGAGATTAATATTGCGACCCAACAATCTGCGCTTGTTTCTATATCGAATCACCCTAAAATAAAGGCAATTGGATCTTCATATGTAGTGGATGCACAAAAGATGATAATAGATAGACCTTATGTAGTCAATGAATATGAAGATCTGGCTATATCTAAAGGAACTATAGTCGAGTTTAAGGTAGGAGGTTCACTTACAGTACGAGGACAAATACGAGCGCTTGGAACGGCGAAAGAGCCTATTAATTTCAAGGGAAGTAAGTCTTCGGGACAAGGGATATTGTTGTCAAAAACTACTAATGAGAATCAGTTTGTACATTGTTCTTTTTCAGAAATGGGTAATTATGGAGTGAGTGCTGTAAAGCTACCCTCAACAGTTAACATCGATCAATCAAAAGTTGATTTTAGTAATTGTGTATGGATTAATAATAATGCTCAATCTGATCTTAAATTGAGCAATGCTGAATATAAGATAACTAATAGTCAATTTCGGAATAATGCTGGTGATGCAATAATTGCGATATTTTCGAAAGGAGAAATTGAGAAGTTACATATTGATAATTATGGTGGTGATGGATTTAGTCAGAAAGGAGGAAGGACTAATATTAAGGAGATGAAAATTTCAAGATTATTGGGTTGGGCATTAGATTTTGATCTTTTGGCAATGTCAAATATTAAAAATTATACTTTAGAAGAAACAACACATTCTCTAAGAGCAAAGGGAAATAGTGAAGTCATAATCAGTGATTATACAGGCAAATCAGAAAAGAGAGATATAGAAGTAACAGGAAGTGACAAGCCTGGTACAAAGGTGATTATCACAAATGCAGCTTCGGATAAAAATATGGTTCACATGGTGGAACCTGGGTCGGTGTTAAAGATTAATGGATCGGAAAAGAAAACAAAATGATGCGGTATGAACGAAAATATCGAATAGAAAATCAACATTACCTCCAAGTACTTCAAGAGATAATGAGTATCAATGGAGCCTTTAATGAGGCATATTCTGATAGATGGGTAAACAGCATTTATTTAGATAATATGAACTATGGTGCATTAAAAGAAAATTTATCGGGGGTTTCAAATAGAAGCAAATTTAGAATGAGATGGTACGGGAAAGATTTTAATAAAATCTCCAATCCTATATTAGAAGAGAAAGTAAAAGCTAACTTGTTAGGTTACAAGAACTTTCAAAAATTAGAATCTACGACTTTAAATCCTGAAAACTTGCGATCAAGATTGGATATAAATCAGTTGAAAGACCTAGGCATAGAGCCAGTAGTGATGATAAGATATCTAAGAACATATCTAGAATCTTACGATCATAGAGTCAGGATTACTATTGATAGAAATTTAGAATACAGAGGTGTAAACAATTACGAAACCGACCCATTTCCAGCGTATGATGATGCGATTATTTTAGAAATAAAATATGACCAAGATATAGAAGAAGAGATTCAAGATATACTTCAGTCTGTAAAATATAGACTCACAAAAAATTCGAAGTTCGTGTCAGGAATGATGGGGTATTGGAGCTAGTAGAATTTAATAACCAAAATGCTTCAACTGACGCTCATCATCTCTCCAGCCTTCCCTTACTTTTACGTTCATTTGTACAAAAACAGGATGGCCGACAAATTCTTCAATTTTCTTCCTTGAATCAGTACCTAGTTTTTTGATTGCCGAACCAGCTTTACCTATCAATATACCTTTTTGCGTTTTACGAGATACGTAGATGGTACCATAAATATGAGCAAAAGGTTTACCGTTTTTTTCCGAATCCTTGTACTCATCTATGATAACTTCACAAGAATATGGTACTTCCTGCTTGTATTGCGTAAGAATACATTCACGAACGATTTCACTCACGAAAAAACGAACATTTTTATCACTTAATTGATCTTTTGGGTAGTATGCAGGACCTTCTTTTAATTCTGAAAGGATAGAAGACATTAATTCTTCTAGACCAGTTTTATTTAGAGCGGATATTTCGAAGGTTTTGTCAAACTTCATGAGTTCACTCCACTTTGCTTTTAGATTAGCAAGCTTGTCATCTTTATCTAGGTCTATCTTGTTGATGACAAGATATTTTGGTATATTCGTTTTTTTCAGCAGTTTTATTACTTTTTCATCTCCTTCATAGTCTTCAAATAAATCCAAAACAAAAAGTAATACATCAGCATCTTCAAAGCTAGAATAAGCAAATCGATTCATACTGTCATGCATACCATATGAAGGATCTTCGATCAGTCCAGGGGTATCTGAAAATATAACTTGTGTATCGTCATCATTATATATGCCAAGAATTCTGTGTCTTGTTGTTTGAGGTTTGCTTGTAATGATCGACATTTTCTCACCTAGAAGACTATTCATCAAAGTTGATTTACCTACGTTAGGTTTGCCTATGATGTTAATAAATCCGGACTTGTGCATATGATTAATATCTGAGTTGTTTGGTAGTTCTGTTCATCGTATCTAATATTTGACCGATTGTTAGAACGGGAGTTTTGTGCCTCCAATTAATATTATTATAGGTTGGTCCGAAATTCACATAATATTGAAGATGACTTTGTTCCATTTCTTGTACTACATGATCTTGCACATTTACAAAAGTTATCCAACCACCTTCATCTGATGTATCTTCGTACCATTCTTCATAGTAACTGTCATCGTCCCCATGGAAGTTCAATACATTGTCACAGAATATAATAAACTTTGAAATACCATCACGAACTAAATGATCAATTACCTCCCGTTTCAGAAACATAATATCATTTCCAATAGCATCATTCCATTCTCCTATGAGTTCTATCATAGCTATAGATTGATCATAATCTACGAAAAGTATTTTGGTGTAGAGCGTTAAAGAACCAAAGTCGTCCCATTGTGGGTGTATGAAATAGTTATATACTTTGTTTGTGAAAGTGAATTCGTTATAAACCTTGCCGTAAAAAGGTGATTTCTTATCTTCAGAAGCGATGTAATATTCTCTCCATTTATGGTATGGTTCTATATCGTGCATATTAAGATATTCCTTAGGGCTTTATTATTCGTTACTTTTATTTTTTTCCAAGAGCCGCGAGCAATGTCTTCGCTTTCTTATCGCCTAATTTATCAGCGTCCTTGATATCTTTAATATAACCGTTTTTACCAGCTTCTTTTTTAGCTATTCCTCTCATTCTCAGAATTTCACCATCGGTAATGTCTGATTTAGGCTGTGGAGGCACTTCTAAGGCTTTGTTTAATTGAACAATTGCTTCATTGTACTCTCCTTTCTTAATCAAAATACAACCATATTGGAATAATGACCAACGTATGTATTTGTTGTTTATATTATCTTTACCAAATTTTCTATTTGAGTAAAGTTTCAGATCAAATTCAGCAAGATCAAATTGTTTTAGTTTTAAATGACATTCAGCTTTTAATTTTCTTGCTTTCCAATATATAGGCTGTAGAGCGATAGACTTCTTAAGCGTCTGATTGAAATCTTCGATTGCTAGTTCCCAATCTTTATTTATTAGATGAACTCTTGCTCTACCAAAATATGCAGATGGAATTGTAGGATCTAGCCCAATGGCCTTCGTATAATCTCTTGCTGCATCATGGTAATTTTTCATTCTAAAACACACCTTAGCTCTTCTTTCATAAGCTTGAGCGTGTCTATCATATTTTTCGATAGCTTTATTTAAAAATTTTATCGCTTCCTCTTCCTTTCCTTTTTCTTTTACTAACCTTCTTCCTTTAAGAAAAGATTGAACAGCAGCCTTGTCACTTGTCGGCTCCATAAGATGATAATGCATAATCTTACCACTCTCTGACATCCAAGCACGAATCGACCCTGTTACTGCAAATTGGGCACAATAGCTCAATAACGCAATCGTATTTTTATAAACCTTTTCTGATATTTGACCAACGAACCTAGGAATTTCCATAGTAAGTTTGGTTTCATCAAAAAGTTCTTCTTCAGTAAAAATCACTTGATTTTTATGATATTGCTCCGCTCTTTGGACAAACATTTTGTATACTTTTTCGAAACTTCGAGCTGTTCCAAATTCTAGTCTACCTTGAACAATTGTCTTAAAATATATTTTTTGAAATTCTTGATCCATATCTCATATATTGAGAAAAAATTGTGCCTAAAATGAAATAAAAAATTTAAATAAAGGGTAAGTAAATTTTGCTAACTATATAACTTGTTGACTAGAGCATAATTAGACAAAATAAGAAAGCAAAATTAGACGAAAAAAAGTTAAAAAATAATTTTATAACATCAAGTTTTCAAGAAATATTGTCTGTTTCAATTGATTTTATTGATACATGAACAAAAAGTGAATTCTTAAGAATTATTTTTTAATTATTCCGAAAGTGATACACATCAGAAAGATACGCATTACATAATATTTATATCTTATTAATTTGAATTTATTGATACCTAGTCAACACTATAAATATAGTGAAAAAGCCTGAATATCAAAGCAATAGGTTTGTCAAGAGTAAAAATAGAAAATATTAAAAACGTAGATTTTCTTTTTTTTGAGGAGCCGAGAACGGTATTGTAAATGAGAAGTTTGGGACGATATTAAATTCGTTAGAATAAATAATACCTGGTTGTAAAAGTATATTATTTTTTAGCCTTATTTCTATGAGTGATGTTGCCAATAGTGAGCCGTCAACATATATGCCATCAGTAACTAATCTTATTTTATTTGAAAGGGCAATATTAAAGTTGAATAAGGATGCAAAATCTCTATTGTCTTCACCTAATTCCTGAGAGAAAGTCGGGGCAAAAGTAAAGTTTGTGCGTAAACCTCCGACTGTAATTGGTACAGAAGTAAGTATTCCGCCACCGTTATCATTAAATAATACTTTAGTCGAAATTCCAACATGCAGATTTTTTGAGATTTCACCACTGTACTTAGCGGCTAACTGCATTAATGGCCATGTGGGACCGTCACCTGTGAATACAGGTATGAAAATAGAAAGAAGTTCGAATCCAAAAGAAACATCAAGATTATCATTTAAACCAAAAGAAAAGTTTTGACCGAAAAGTGCATAATTTCTGTAGTAATGATTGTCTCTACCGTTTGGGATTGCAGTAGGAATAAAGAAAGGTTCGCTACTGTTGTTCTGATTGAAATCGTGCCCATAATTTAAAATAGAAATGTTTGATTTAGCTAGAGTTATAATTCCTAAATTTTCGTTTTCGATTGTGATCGAATCGGAAGTGATACTTATAAGTTTACCAACAAAAACTTGTTTATCATCTGTTTTTATATTGACTAATTCTTGATCTAATGATTGACTTATGCATTGAAACATACAGCTAAGCAGAAATATGGTAAGTAAAAATCTCATGATTGTAATTAGTATTCAGGAAACTATTTAGACAGAAACACGATTAATCCCCTTTAAAAACGGGACAAATTGGAATTCTCCAAAGTCTTCTTTTTCATAACGATTTCCAGCGTGTTTTGTTATTCTAATCATTCTTTGGTTTACGCCTTCTCCAAGAGGAATGACCAACATGCCACCTATATTTAGTTGATCTAAGAGATCTTGTGGCACAAAAGGTGCACCGCATGTAACTAAAATACGATCAAAATTAGCGAACCGTGGAGAGCCTTTATATCCATCCCCTAATAGGGTACGGATTCTTCCAAACCCTAATTGATTAAGCAGTTTTTCTGTTTTGCGATAAAGTTTTTCTTGTCTTTCAATCGTATATACTTTAACGCCTAGAAATGATAATACACATGCCTGAAATCCACTGCCAGTCCCAATTTCTAGAACGCGTTCAGTGCCTTTGAGTTCTAACAAGCTTGTCTGAAAAGCAACTGTGTAAGGTTGTGAGATCGTCTGCTCAGCTTCAATCGGAAATGCTACATCAGTATATGCCCACTTTGCGAATGCATTATCCAAAAACAAGTGTCTAGGTATATTCATGAAAGCACTTAAAATGCGTTCATTTTTAATTCCTTTTTGTCGAAGAGTAGTGACGAGTTTAGATCTTAGACCTTTGTGTCTATACGTGTCTTTCAATTAAGTACTGATTTTCAATTATTTACAAATAACACATTGTTATAATGCATAAATAACGGAAAAAGTTTCTGTATTGCCAAATTGCTGGCAAGTAGAGATTTATTATTCTTAAGTAATGTCTAAGAGTTAATTTGATGTGCTGATAGTATCTAGTAAATCTAACTCTAAATATAATTACTCTAGTTTTTGGCACTCCTCTAAAATTTGTCCTTAGCAAGCATAGTGTTTTTTGACATATTTTGCGTAAAAAACAGAACCATGTTTGAGTCAGAGTGGCTTGCAAAGCAAACGCGCGTCACTTTAGCTGACGAAGGAAGTGAGTTTGGGGCTGTTTAGCAAAATTTGTTAAAAAACGCGTTAAGTGCTTGGTAAAGACTAGACCTTTGTTTCTTTGCGTCAATGGCAAAGAAAATAGTCGACAGACAATCGTGAAGTTTATTTTAATATTGTTCTAACACTTAACAATAAACTTTAGCCTAAATTAGAGAGCGGTTACACGTTTTTCGGAACCAACTTCCAGAGATTATCATTTGGATTCGGTGCAACTTTATATCTTTTGAAATCTTGAGAAATAGGATGTCGGAATGACAATTCATATGCATGAAGATAGATACTTCTGTCTTTGTTTTTTCGTCTAGCGCCGTATTTGACATCACCTTTAATTGGGCATCCAAAGTTTGCCAATTGACATCGAATTTGGTGAAAACGGCCAGTTATTAATTCGACCTTCAACACAGTATAGTTATCAAGAGAGATAACAGTTTCAAACTTTAGAGTAGCTTCTTTAGCCTCTTTGTCGCTTTTCTTCCCGATTACAGACTTATTGGCTTTAGTTTTAATCAGATAATCAGTCAGTTCTCCACTTTCTGTTTTGGGTTTACCCTCAACAATGGCCAGATAGTACTTTCTTATTTTTTTCTCTTTTATTTGTTCTGTGAGATGATTGGCAGCTGTGACATTATTTGCAAATAGGGTCAGACCACTTACCGGTCTATCTACTCTGTTGATTACAAACAGGTCATGTTTTGCATATGACTCCAATAAGTTTTTGAGATTTTTATCCTCTGATTTATCTGGAACACAAGGCATGCCCGCCAGCTTAAGAGCAACAATGTATTGGTTATTACTATCTACAATAAGGTCAGAAATCTCAAAAAAATCTTGCATATTTAATCTACTTCTTCATAGTCTACGAACCCCTCGTCTTTTTCTTGATTTAGCTGTTGTGCTTTTTTGGCAGCGACTATTTTTGCTACTTGTGACACCCGATATACACCGTATATGATCGCTATGAGAATTATAAATTTCATTCCTCAAGTTTATATGAATGGTCTAAATAATATTGAATCACAAAGGTAATGTTATTTGTTGATAAATGATTAATTGGTGGGATTGAGTGTGCAGAACAAATGGATTTTTTGCGTAAAAAGGTGGATTGATTGTCAGTCTATCTTCTTCGAGAGAACTACTTAGATTGATTATATAAATATTATTCTTTAGTAAAAACGAAGAAAACTTCAAAAGAAGAACGCCTCTTTATTAAATTAATACTCGGTTCTCTCTATTACGATTTTATCTGAATTCCTTCGGACCGATTGTTCATATTCTCTTGAATAGTTGATCTTTTTCTATAAAAGCCGATCAATGTTTATTTCATTTTGAAACTGATTTAATTATCTACTCATAGAAACAAAGGCTGCCAAGATCATTGGCAGCCTAAACTATTGCAATGATAAGACGCAATAATACTTACATTCTTAAGTTATTCGATATGATATTCAACCGTTTAACTTTGATATTAGATCTAAGGCTTCTTTGTGATGGTCCGCCTTAGAATTTTCGATTATGGGTGTAAGTATTTCATTTATTGTTTCGGTATCGTTTGTTTTTAGTTTAAATAAGGCCTTGTACCACAGTGCGTGATCGACGAAGTAAAAGTCCTTACTTGCTATGATTTCATCAAGTAAATTATCGGCAAGAACTAGATCATCGGATTCGTTAGCGGCAATAGCTGCCATCAACTTTATATCATTTTTACTTTCTGCCAAGAATGGTTTAATAATCGACAATGCCAACGAATAGTCTTCTGATAAGTATGCCTGATTAAATGACACAATTGACGCATCTAGAGTAGTTCCCCTATCTTGAAGAGAAGGTTGGTATTGTGTATATAATGATGCAAAGATCACTTTTGTATTTACTTCCTCAGGTGTTCTATTATTTATTAAAAAAAAGGCAGTAAGCCCCATGAGAATAACTAATCCGACGATATAGAACATCTTGTAACTCCTTTTATTTCCGGAAGGTGTGTTGCCAGATTGTTGATAATGTATTTTATCAAGCATGTTTTGCAATTCTAGTTCACCTGCATATTGTACTCCTTTGATGAGGTCTTTATGAGTTTTTAATTCATCTGCGAGACTTGGGTTTTGCAGTAACTCTACTTCAAGACTGGCATGTTCAATGTCAGTTAATGTGCCCATGGCATGTTTGTCTTTTAGTATTTCTAATTCTTTGTTATTCATAGTATATGGTATTCGTCGCTTTTTTTAATATGAATTTCTAAGTTGTTCTTGAATGTTATCGTTAGACATAACCACTATTCTAAGCTTTTTCATGCACTTTGATTTTTGGTTTTTTGCAACTTGTTCAGATGAGTAATCCATCTTATCTGCAATTTTGACCATTCTCATTTTTTCGAAGTAGAATAGCTTCAATATTTTTCCGCACTCTTGTCCTACTTTGTGAAGAAGTTTTCCAATAAGCTTTTGTTGCTCGGTATATTCTAGTTGACCATGTATATCTTCGCCACTAGCTATCTGTTTATGCTGATTATCTTCCAGATTACTCATTTTTCCCTTTTTACGTAGTTTTTTATACCATATATTTTTACTAATAGTAAATAGGTAGGTAGACAACTTACTGTCGGGCGAGTACTTGTCATTCTTGACATTATTATACAATGATATCATAGTCTCTTGAAATATATCTTTGGCATCATCCTTAGTGCCATTATTCTGTGTTATAAAGCTTTCAATCATGTTATAGTAACGGCCATACACACAATTTAAAGCTGCCTCACAGTTTTTGATACTGTAATCTTTTATCGTTGCTATTATTTGTTGATCAGTCATCAGCTGTTTTATAATAGTTATCTCATCGGTTGTATTAGTAAATACCAAATATGATGAAAAGGTAATTGATATTGATGAATAATTTAATTAGGTGATGGAGAAATGTTGTTTTAACTGCAGTATTAATGCTAACCTTATTCTCAATTTAGAGATGATCAACTAACCCAATTGTATAATCTGGCCTTAAAAGAGTAGAACAAAAAGTAAGCCACCAATCCATGTATATTATCCTACACATTCTATTTTCATATGTATATAAATCGACACAAAATCAAAAATAAATATCAAACCTGATTGATTTTAATCTTAATTACTATATTAGGTTTAATATTACTTAATTACAAAAAGTGAGATTCAATTAGTGTAAGATCAAAAAAAGAATTTCTCTTTTTTTTAGATTATCGATTACCTTTTTTATTTCAATGGTATCTACTCTTGATAAATATAATTGATAATACTTACAAACATTTAAATAAGAACTATTATGAGACGTAATTTAATTTTTGACATTTTATTGATGTCGTTATTTTTGATTTTTGGAGGGGGATTGGTGAATGGGCAGAATTCAATTTTTTCTAAACCTATAA
>Ga0209187_1001787_pt1 | contig 23191 bp, 19 predicted proteins | sample BantaG_FD_187430 | JGI IMG/M metagenome (GOLD analysis project Ga0209187, IMG submission 187430) | Marine algal microbial communities from Bantry Bay, Ireland - BantryBay_4 metaG (SPAdes) (version 2) | ecosystem: Host-associated > Algae > Red algae > Unclassified | place: Bantry Bay, Ireland...
AGCAGTTGCTGCAATGGGCTTGGAAACACTGGCTATTCTAAAAATTGTCCTTTGGGGATCAACAGGTGTTTTTGTATCAATATCAGCATAACCGTAGCCCTTTTGAAGCAGTACTTGCCCCTCTTTTAAAACGGTAATGGCGATTCCCGGAACCTTTTGCTCGTTTATTAGGTTTTGCAATAAGGCATCGGCCTTTGCCAAGCTCTTTGAATTGCAATCATCGCCAAGTATGCGCTTAGAAGCGAACAGGTTTTTTAGGTATTTGGCTATAGGGTTCATCTAATTCGTCATTGCGAGCTTTAGCCACCTCGCGGCAGGGAAAGCGTGGTAATCCGTTTCGTATTGCTTAAATGCTTATTGCCGATGTGAATCTTAGTGTAAAAGGTTTAAAGATCGCCATGTAGCCATATTCTAAAATTCAATCCTTTTTAAGCTCCTCGCGAAGACGTCAATTAATTAACAACCTTCCCTTGTACAACTCTTCTACTTCAATAACGGCAGGTCGATTTGCGCTAATCACATTTCCCGTTCCTCGAATGATGCCTTTTAAAGATAGCTGAGGATTCACGAACATATCGTTAGACCCCCTATGATTTATAGTCACTGCTTCAGCAAAAAGATTTTCAGCTTCAATACGGGAATCGCCTGCTGCAATGTTCAAATTTAAATCTTCAGTACTACCCCTTAATTTAAAATATGTAATCCCGTTAACAATTACTGAAAGATTTTCCGTATCTACTTCCACATCGAACGTGCCATCGGTAGTTTCTGACTCCGTATTTAAAAAACTCTCAGATAAAAGCGTTAGACTTGAATAGCTCAAAACTCCATCGCTTTCGATACTCAACCCTGTACTGCTCCTGATTTCGGTAATATTCGGAGCGGTTACAAAAACCTTGGTAATACCATAATTCCGTACATAATTACAATCGTTGGTATCGGTTAACAACAATCTGTCTTCTTCAACTATTGCGCCTACTTCTTGCCTCAAATTTTGTCCGGTTTCAATTTCTACCCTTTGTACTTCTCCAGATTTCAAAACCAAACTTACATTTTCAAAAACAGTTATTTTTGAAAAATCAGCAACCGATACTTCTTGTCTTGTAATATTGCCAGCGCTTTGAAAACAGTCAGGGGCTGAATCGGAGTCGCAGGAAATAAAAGCAGTCGTGCCAACTGCTAGCATCAGTAGTATTGCAGTTTTCTGCTTCCCGAATTTGACCCCTCCACCTGCGGCACCTCCCCTTGAAAATAAGGGGAGGACTACACATAAGAATATTCTTTTAAAACTCATAACTTTTTATAATCTAACCCCAACGCCGAACTCAACAGCTTCAGCAGCAGCACCATGAGATTTTAAACTAATTGCCCCGAACACCTTATCTCCAAAATAGCGTTTTAGACTAAAGCGATTGTATAGCCTGCCTTCAAAATCGAAAGGATAATACACATAATATCCCAGTTGCGTTTCGATAGATAGTTTGTTGATAAACAATTCATGCCCTACGAAAACACCAACTCTCTTAAAATCGGTATCCGCGGCGACATTGTTTTCAGGAAACGAAATGGACTCGTACCGAATCAATTCTTTCAAAAAATTACTAAAAAATACATCAGCTCCTAATTGGATCGCACTTTTACGACCCAAACGTTTATCTGCGTATCCAGAAAAAATATAGAAAGGAAATTGCCCTGCACCAATGTTGTCGCTCTCATTTATACCAGCCCTAAAAACTAGATTATAAAGAAATGGTTCTGTTATCTTTTCCTTTTCTCTTTTTATATAATCGGGTTCCTCTTCTGATAGAGTGTACACTAATCCCAAGTTCAAGCCCAAGGTATTGGTAGATGTGTTCGGTGCTTTTACGTTGGCATTCGAGAAATGCACTAGTGAAATTCCGGCTTTCAGACCAAAACCCTTAAAAATATTTTCTTTATGGTAGTTCAACATCATAAACGTTGAACTCAAAAATTTAGAGCCATAGGCATTATTTCGAAAATTATCGTTTCTATCGTATGGGTTAGTTGCATACGAAACCCCTTGACCAATTCGAAATTGGAGATTGCGCTTTAAGAAGTAAAAATTGAAGTGGGCGTACAATCCATAATTATCACCCAATGTGGTATTATTTGAATTGTGATAAATGAACGACGCGCCCAAGTCAGGATAATTGTATCCTTGTTGCCATTTTTCAGAACCAAATGTTTTTCTATTATAACCTAGTATTAGACCCGACGGATGTTCCGAAATCAAATGTGAAATATCGGGGTTGTGAAGTATGATAGAACCATAATATCCACTTGCGTCAAACGAATAATACTGCTTTACCTTCTCTTCTTGAGAAAAACACAATCCTGCAGCCAATAATAAAAGAAGAAATAGCCTTATATTCATTGTGGGCAAAGGTAAGTACGAAATACGAAATAAGAGGTACTAGGTATGAAATTTGAGGCACCAGCTATTTTATGCACGAAGAATGAAGTACGAAATGCGAAATGCGAAATTAGAGGTACGAGTATATAATTTGAAGCGCTAACTATATTATGCTCGAAGAACGAAGATTGAGGTGCGAAATGCGAAATGCGAAATGCGAAATGCGAAATGCGCAATGCGAAATTTACAAAAATTGAAATTGGTCCCATACCTAACTCAGGCATTGGATAACAAGCACCAATCATCTAACTTCGAGCTTCCAAAACCCCTAAAACATCTCAGACGCTATCGCATGAATATTATCAGACTTACCCATTGAGTAGTAATGCAATACCGGAACCCCAGCAGCCTTTAATTCTTTAGATTGCTGAATAGCCCACTCTACACCTACCTGGCGTACCGCTTTGTTATTTTCACAAGCATCGACCGCATCGATTAAATCTTGCGGAATATCTATTCTAAAAACCTGAGGCAACAAGTTTAGGTGCCTTTTAACCGCAATCGGCTTAATTCCCGGAATTATCGGAACAGTAATACCTATTTCCTTCGCTGCAGCAACAAACTCAAAATACTTTTTATTGTCAAAGAACATCTGTGTTACCACATAATCCGCTCCTGCGTCTACTTTTTCCATTAAACGTTTTAAATCTGATTTTAACGACGGAGATTCCAAGTGTTTTTCGGGATACCCAGCAACACCGATACAGAAATCCGCACAATTATTACTATCCATAGTATCATGCAGATAATTTCCGCAATTCAAAGCCTCTAATTGTTTAACAAGTCCGATTGCATATTCATGGCCACCTTTGGCCGGCTGAAAATACTTCTCTTCGCGCATTGCATCGCCGCGCAATGCCATCACATTGTCAATACCTAAATATTGGCAGTCAACCAGTACATACTCGGTTTCCTCTTTCGTAAAACCACCACAAAGCACATGCGGAACGGTATCTACATCATACTTATGTTTGATCGAGGCACAAATACCAACAGTTCCCGGTCGCATACGTGTCAATATTTTATCCAACAAGCCGTCACGATCAATGTAAACATACTCTTCACGAGAAGTCGTTACGTCAATAAATGGAGGTTTAAACTCCATCAACGGATCAATATTATCATACAATTCCTGAATATTTCGCCCTTTTACCGGGGGAATGATCTCAAAAGAGAATAAAGTCTCCCCTTTTGCTTTTTTTATGTGGTCTGTTATTTTCATAAGCCTCTCCCCCCGCACTCTCCTCATTATAGGGAGCTTTTACTCGGGTGTTTTTATGTTCTTATTTCGTTACGGTCTTTTTATTTCATGGGCGTTTTATCAGGCTTTCGCTGTATTTTTTTATTTGACAACTTCTCGACTGCGCTCGAGGAGACAAATAAAAAAGATGCCGCTGCAATCCTTAACGCAAAAAGCCCCCTAACCCCCAAAAGGGGGACTTTTACTCGCGTGTATTCTATTGTTTTCATATTATTTAGCAATTACCCCTTTTTCATAAGAAGCTCATGTACGCCCTTTGGGGGCTAGGGGGCCTCCACTATATTAGGAGCCAACCATTTTGTCGCCTCTTCTACTGTAATTCCCTTGCGTTCCGCAAAATCCTTTACTTGATCTTCCTTTATTTTTCCTAGTCCAAAATAGCGCGCCTCGGGGTTTCCGAAATAATAGCCACTTACCGATGCCGCTGGCCACATAGCTAAACTTTCGGTTAGCGTTACACCTATCTTTTCTTCTACCTGTAATAGCTCCCAAATCGTTAACTTTTCCAAGTGATCAGGACAGGCAGGATAACCAGGTGCTGGTCGAATACCTTTATATGTTTCTTTAATCAGCTCCTGATTGCTCAAATCTTCATTTGCCGCATAACCCCAGTATTTTATGCGGACCTCTTTGTGTAAGTATTCCGCAAAAGCCTCGGCCAAACGATCCGCCAATGCTTTGATCATTATCGAGCTATAATCGTCCAAATCTTTTTCATATTGTGCGGCCAAATCTGCCGTGCCAAAGCCCGTACTCACACAAAAACAACCCATATAATCCTGCTTTCCAGAATCTTTTGGAGCTATGAAGTCGGATAGCGCATAGTCGGGCACCCCTTCTCTACGTTGCAATTGTTGGCGGAGGGTTCTAAACAAAAAAGACCCCCCCGCCCCCGCAGGGGGTGCTACTAACTGTTGCTGTATTTTTTCTAAAACATCTTCAAAGCTAGTCAATACTTCATTATTCGTAAAACGAATAACTCGATACCCTAGACCCTCGAGCCAACTAATCCTTTCATCATCCGATTTTTTGTTTTCAGGTAGCTGATGAATACCTCCGTCGACTTCTACAATTAAATTTTTTTTCAAACATATAAAGTCCGTGATAAACTCACCTATTATATGCTGTCTTCGAAATTTAAATCCATCTAAATTCTTTCCGCTAAGTGCATTCCATAGCATCGCCTCCGCTGGCGTAGGTTCATTCCGCATTCTTTTTGAATGCTCTTTGAGCAATCCGTACAAGATGGGATTTGCCGTCTCCCAATATTGCTCCCCCTTTGGGGGTCGGGGGGCTACTTCTATGTCGTCATCATTGATGCTATTTGCTTCGAACAGTCCGAAAATTGCTTTGGCCTTTAGTTTCTTTTCAGCTAAAATTTCTTTCAGCATCTTTTGCGCATCAGCGAACAAATCGGTGGCTTGCGCACCTACAACATCATCCGTTAAGATATCGGGGTATTTGCCATGTAATTCCCAACTTCTGAAAAATGGCGTCCAATCGATAAAGGGCACCAATCTCTCCAAATCCATATCCTCGATAATCTGAATACCGAGTTCGTTTGGTTTTACGATTTCAGCGATATTCCAGTCAATCTGAAACTTATTTTTCCGCGCTGCAGCAATGGTTTTGTACTCTTTTGTAACGGCCCGTTTCAAAAATTTATCACGGAACACATCATAATCTTCCTTGATGCCCTTTTTGTAGGCATCTGAAGTTTCTTTCTGTAAGAGATCACCAACCACGGTCACGGCTCTTGAAGCATCGTTTACATGCACCACGGCCTGACTGTATTGCGGGTCGATTTTCACCGCGGTATGGGCTTTGCTTGTAGTTGCACCACCAATCAACAAGGGCACTGTGAAATTCTTGCGTTGCATTTCTTTCGCTAAATGTACCATCTCGTCCAACGAAGGGGTAATTAATCCACTTAATCCGATGACATCTACATTGTGCTCAATAGCGGCCGCGATAATTTTTTCGGGAGGCACCATAACACCTAAATCCACAATTTCGTAATTGTTACAAGCTAGCACCACGCTTACAATATTCTTCCCGATATCATGTACATCGCCTTTTACGGTGGCCATCAGTATTTTTCCTGCACCATCGGAATCGCCTTCTTGAGGATTCAATAATTTTTCTTCTTCAATATAAGGGAGTAAATAAGCAACCGCTTTTTTCATCACTCGTGCAGACTTCACCACCTGTGGCAAGAACATTTTTCCGCTTCCGAATAGGTCGCCCACGACATTCATTCCCGTCATCAAACTGATTTCGATAACTTCAATAGGTTTGCTTGCGGCTTGTCTGGCTTCCTCTACATCTTCTACGATATATTGATCAATACCTTTGACCAGGGCTCGTGTAATTCTATTTTGCAGCGGTTCTTCTCTCCAAGATAAATCTTTCTTACTCTCTTTAGCTGTGCCAACCACAGATTCAGCAAAATCTAATAGTCGTTCCGTGGCATCGTCCCTTCTGTTGAGCATTACGTCTTCAACGTGCTCCAATAAATCTTTGGGAATATCATCATAAACTTCCAACATCGTTGGGTTTACGATACCCATATTCATACCCGCTTTTATGGCGTGATATAAAAAGACGGAGTGCATAGCCTCACGTACGGGATTGTTGCCCCTAAACGAAAACGACACATTACTAACCCCACCGCTCACACTGCAATGCGACAGGTTTTCACGCACCCATTTGGTTGCTCGAATAAAATCAAGCGCATTCAGTTTATGCTCATCCATTCCCGTGGCAACGGGAAATATATTCAAATCGAAAATGATATCCTCGGGCGGAAAACCCACTTCATTCACCAAAACCTCATACGAGCGTTTTGCGATTTCAATTCGTCTATCGTAATTATCGGCCTGCCCTACTTCATCAAATGCCATTACGATGACCGCCGCCCCATAGCGTTTGACCAATTTGGCATGGTGTACAAATTCTTCCTCACCTTCTTTTAGACTAATGGAATTCACCACACACTTGCCCTGCACCACTTGCAGACCTGCTTCGATAATGTCCCATTTTGAGCTATCGATCATGATAGGAACCCTAGAGATATCTGGTTCGGCAATGACAAGATTTAAAAATTTGACCATCGCCTCTTTACCATCGATCAAACCATCATCCATATTAATATCAATGATTTGGGCGCCACCTTCCACTTGGTCACGGGCAACGTCTAGTGCTTCCTCAAATTTCTCCTCCTTAATTAAGCGAAGAAATTTTTTTGACCCTGCAACATTAGTGCGTTCCCCAACATTAACAAAATTAGTTTCCGGGGTTACCACCAGCGGCTCTAATCCACTAAGTTTTAAATATTTTGGTTTGCTTTCGGTCATATTATTTTGTTTCTAAAACCATTCTAGGTTGATAGCCTTTAACCAGTTCGGCAATTGCATTGATATGCGACGGAGTAGTACCGCAGCAACCACCAACAATATTTACCAAGCCTTTCTCTACATACTCCTTTATCTGGGCGGCCATCTGTTCTGGTGATTCATCGTATTCACCAAAGGCATTGGGTAATCCCGCATTTGGATGTGCCGACACACCATACTCGGTCTTATTTGCAAGCACCTCTAAATGAGGAACCAATTGACTTGCGCCCAAAGCACAATTGAACCCAACCGTCAAAATTGGAATATGGGAGATAGATATCAAAAATGCTTCAGCAGTTTGACCGGACAAGGTTCGACCAGAGGCGTCGGTAATGGTACCGCTAACCATAATCGGAATATCGATACCACGTTTTTCTTTTACCTCTTCAATCGCGAACAAGGCAGCTTTTGCGTTTAAGGTATCGAAAATGGTCTCTACCAAGAGAATATCAGAGCCTCCATCAATTAAGGCCTCGGCCTGTTGTTTGTATGCAATGCGCAATTCATCAAAAGATACAGCACGAAAACCAGGATCGTTAACATCTGGCGACATACTCGCTGTCTTATTGGTAGGTCCAATACTACCGGCAACAAATCTGGGTTTGTGTGGTTCTCTTTCAGTAAATTCAGTTGCTACCTTTTTGGCGATTTTAGCAGATTCGTAATTGAGTTCGTACACCAAATCCTCCATAAAATAATCAGCCATTGCGATTGTAGTTCCTGAAAAAGTATTGGTCTCAACAATATCGGCACCCGCTTCAAAATACTTGGCATGCACCGTGGCAATAGCTTCGGGTTGCGTTAATGACAAGAGGTCATTATTACCTTGTAAGGGGTGTTCCCAATCTTTAAAGCGCTCACCACGAAAATCTTCTTCTTGAAACTTATAGCGTTGTAGCATCGTACCCATGGCACCATCTAAGACCAAAATTCGTTTTTTTAACTCCGCTTTGATATCACTCATATTCAATCTTCAATTTATAGTTCATTCGCTTTCCTAGAGGGAAATCAAATTTCTAGCGTATCAATTATCAAGGTTGGGTAGGAAGTTAAGACGAATGTCTTTTCGGTTATCTGCCTTACACCTTTTTGCTATAAACAAAAAGGTTCTGAATTATATTCGGAACAGGTAGAATTTAGCACCTACTTAGATACTGATAGAGATCAATATAAAGGGTTGCTAAGGTTTCATAGGGTCTAATCCCTCCGCCTTTCTTGATAACGATTACAGGTTTTTTTAAGAACTCACGAACTGGCGAACACCTAATTCACCGCAAAGTAACGTTACAGGTGTCGTAAAAGCAAAGAAAGTCGGTTGTTTTTACGAGTTCTTGGGTGAACTACACTTGTAGTACTGTGTAGGTAGCAGAAATAAATTTGGCAAAGGTTTGTAGTTGATTTTTCTGGTGTTTTGCGGTGGTTAGTGTCGTTGATTTTTCATGGGGTTTTAGTTTTTAGGATAGTTTTGGGGGAAATCCAATCATGTTCTTGTGTTGACCTGTTAGCAGAACTTATTTTTTAATGGTACCCAGATGATGCTAAGACCAAGCTCTTATCTTTGCAAATAGGAAGCCCATATAGATTAATCACATGTTGTAAACCAACTGTAAATAGTTTCTGATTTTTATACTTTTAAAGCCTTAACAGAAAACACAAGTTTAACGTTGCAGTTCAAAAACAACTACCCAGATAAGTATACAAGCCCCTAAATAAATTATGCACCTCAACAAAGCCACCAGCGAATCATGTCTTCAGAAAAAAACAAGCAGATCAAAGTAAGATTACACGCTCGAAACAGAAATCGAGAACGCTATGATCTGCCCGCTTTACTAATCGCTAAGCCAAGATTAAAAAAATATGTGAAACCAAATAAAGTTGGTGAAGATTCGGTCGATTTCTCAGACCCTGCTGCTGTAAAATTTTTAAACAAGGCCCTACTCGATTATTACTATGGTATAAAAACTTGGGAGTTTCCCGATGAAAATTTATGTCCCCCAATACCGGGCAGGGCAGATTACATTCATCATATTGCCGATTTATTAGGTGAAAATAATGCTGAAGAGATTCCGACTGGGGGTAAAGTCACTTGTCTTGATGTAGGCATCGGAGCGAGTTGTATTTATCCGATTATTGGCGTTATCGAATATGGGTGGAAATTTATCGGTTCTGACATTGACACCAAGTCACTGGCCGCAGCGCAGCACATCATTGACTCGAATGCTTCGCTTAAAGATAAAATAGAATGTAGGTTGCAAAAAAATGCAAGAGATATTTTTAAAGGAATCCTAGGCGAAAAAGAACAAATTGATGTGGTCATCTGTAATCCGCCTTTTCATGCGTCTTTAGAAGATGCACAAAAGGGAAGTCGACGAAAAATCAAGAATCTATCGGGTAAAAAAGTAAAAACTCCCAAACTCAACTTCGCGGGAATTTCACATGAACTCATTTACAAAGGCGGCGAACAGAAGTTCATTAAAAATATGATTTGGGAAAGCAGAAAACTTGCTAAAAACTGTTATTGCTATTCAACCTTGGTATCCAAACAATCTAGCCTGAAAGGTATTTATAGTTTATTGCAAAAAATTGAAGCCGAGCATATTAAGACAATTTCTATGGGCACAGGCAATAAATCGACTCGAATTGTAGCTTGGACATTTCTTACTATACAAGAGCGAGAGAATTGGAGGAGGAGTCGCTGGTAGCAACGGGTGAAATTTAAAAGCCAAAATCCGCAGGACAGATTTGCGCTACAGTTTAAGCTTAGGTTTTGCATCTATAATAAGGCTTTCAAACCCTCAAGCGTAAAAAAACCCCCGTGCCAGAGTGAGCTTGGAGGTTTAAGCTAATTCATAATCATAGCAAAATCTTACGCGATACTTTGAACCACTTCTTTTTTAGCTTCTTTTTTAGTGCCATCAAAACCTTCCACTCCCCCTACAGTAGTGTACTTCATCACATAACGCTTACCTGGATTTATCAATTGATATGCATATTGACACATGACCGCCGCTTCGTGAAAACCAGAGAGAATAAGCTTTAATTTGCCTTCGTAGGTATTCACATCTCCGATAGCAAACACTCCGGGAATATTGGTCTGGTAATCCTTGGCATTATTTACTTTTATGGCGTTTTTGTAAATTTCTAATCCCCAATCACCAATCGGGCCTAATTTAGGGGAGAGTCCGAATAAGGGAATAAAATTATCTACTTCTAAATAGGTTTCGCCTTTTTCAGCATCATTGTGTTTAATGACAACAGCTTCCAATTTCTCATCACCGTATAATTTCTTTACCTCAGCTTTGGTAAACAATTTGATTTTACCTGACTTTGCCAATTCTGACGCTTTTTCAACAGAATCTAATGCACCCCGAAACTCATTTCTTCTATGCACTAAGGAAACTTCAGAAGCCACATCCGCTAAGAAAATTGCCCAATCCAAAGCCGAATCTCCACCACCAGCAATAACCACCTTTTTATCGCGATAAACCTCCGGGTCTTTAATAATATAGGCAACGCCCTTATCCTCAAAATCTTGAATATTTTCGATAGGTGGTTTTCTGGGCTCAAACGAACCCAATCCACCGGCTATTACAACAACTGGAGCTTGATGTTTTGTTCCTTTATTGGTAGTTACGATATAAGAACCATCTTCTTGTTTATCTAAGATCTCTGCTCTTTCACCAAGCGTAAATCCTGGTTCGAAGGGTTTTATTTGATCCATAAGATTATCCACTAAATCCCCAGCCAATATTTCAGTAAATGCAGGAATATCATAAATGGGTTTTTTAGGGTAAATTTCTGAACATTGACCACCTGGTTGTGGTAAGGCATCTATCAAATGGCATTTTAATTTTAACAACCCTGCTTCGAAAACTGTAAAGAGTCCCGTTGGGCCTGCACCTATAATTAGTATATCTGTTTGTATCATAAATAGCTACTTTAATGGCATTCCCGCGAAAGCGGGAATCTGTTGAATTCTGGTTTTGATTTTTATTTTTGGTTTGCGACCTTAATTTTTGCTTGGGCTTTCAAACCCTCCGCTTTTTGGCGAAGCCAAAAACCACCTCCCTCTTTCTAAAAGGAGGAGTTAAAACAAATTTCAATATTTATATTTTAACACTTTTTCAGGTTCGCTATACTTTTCTTGAATCGCTAATATTTGTTGACGATGCCTCACTACTTCCCCAATTATTATAATCGCAGGGTTAGCCAATTCTTGCTTTTCTACTTCCTTTTCTATGGATGAAATTGTACCTACTCCCACTTTCTCATTTTCGCGCGTTCCATTTTGAATAACGGCTATCGGGATTTCCAATTTTCCTTCTTTCTTGAAAATTTCCACTATCTGCGATAGTTTTGACATTCCCATTAAAATAACAACCGTTGCATTTGACTTGGCAGCCAACCGTACATCCGTTGATAATTTATGTTCCTTGGTCGTTCCTGTAATCACCCAGAAACTCTCTGCAGAGCCTCTTTTTGTTACGGGTATGTTTTGGGCTGCCGGCACCGATAGACAAGATGAAATTCCGGGTACCATGGCTACTCCTATGCCTTGTGCGGCGGCATACTCCATTTCTTCAGAACCTCTGCCAAAAACAAAAGGGTCACCACCTTTTAAGCGAACTACGTGTCCGTGACTTTTTGCCCGACTCACGATTAACTCATTTATTTGCTCCTGCTGATAGGAATAACATCCTCTTCGTTTGCCTACAAAAATGTGTTCTGCTTGGTGTGCATACTTCAATAGTTCGGTATCTACCAATGCATCATATAAAACCACATCTGCATTCTGTAAAGCTTTGATGGCTTTCAGGGTAATAAGTTCTATATCTCCAGGACCTGCGCCTACTACTGTTAAGAGCCTGCGCAGCCCCCTAGCCCCCAAAGGGGGAACTTTTACTTGGGCGGGAAAATCACCCTTTAACTCCACTTCGGGTAGAGAACTTTTTCTTGCATGTTTTGTTATGTCTCCCATCCTAAATTTCTTGTAATTCTTGAGCTCTAAATTGTTCTACGGATTTATGGAAGCCTTTTGCATCATTTAAATATCCTTTGGCGAAATCTTCAGATGGTGCATTTTTGTTTAATTGTAAGACCAATTCTTCGAATCCTTTTTCCAACTGAATTCTTCCTGACACGATAAATTTTTCGTCAAAATCTTTTATAATACTATTGTGCGTATTGGTCTTTGTATTTTCAGCAGTTAATAAAGCCTTTGCCGTGTTGACCATTGAAGAATAGGAATAATATATGCTAGCAGACCATTTACCTGATTCAAATGCCTCTTGAGCATTATGTATTTTTTCTTGACTTTCTAAGAGTAAGGTCGCAATCAAGTCAATAACTACACCGGCACATTCGCCTATTCCTATCGCTTTCTCATAGCGTGTTTCTGTTCCCCAATCGATAAAATCTTCTTGAGTTAAATTGGTAATATCAGTTAGTGGTTTTAGAAAATCATAGAAATAGTGTTCTCCTTTTTCGGCATAGTAATCGGCGTAAGATTTACCTTTTCCGTTGGCGTCGTAATCATCTAAAATTAAACGCAAGGCTTCCGGACCTCTTTTACTAGGGACTTTCACAACTTTATCGGCAAAACGACCTTCCCCATTTCCTATATTGCCTCCACCTAACAATACTTGAAGCGCGGGCGCGACCAATTTGTCTTTAGTTCGAATACTCATGCCTTGAAATCCGATATTGGCCATGTTGTGCTGACCACATGCGTTCATGCAACCACTAATTTTAATGACCACATCTGAATTACTGATGTATTGCGAGTATTCTTCTTTAATAAGACGTTCTAGTTCTTCTGCGATTCCTGTACTACTCGAAATACCTAAATTGCAAGTGTCTGTTCCTGGACAGGCAGTAATATCTAATGCTGTATTGTACCCTGCTTCGACAAAGCCTAGTTTTTCGAGTTCGGTATAGAAAAAAGGAATCGATTCTTCACGAACATATGGAATCAAAATATTTTGCCTGAGAGATAAACGAATTTCTCCAGCGGCATAGTTTTGAACTAAATCAGCTAACAATCTTGCTTTATCGGTATAAAAATCACCCAGTAAAACTTTAATTCCAATGGCGACGAAACCAACTTGCTTTTGCGCAACTAAGTTGGTGGACTTCCATTTTTCAAAGGCGTTTTTATTCTCAATTGTTACTATAGGCGCGCTCTTATCAGAGACTTTTATTTTTGGATATGCCAAGGCATCTATAGGAAATAGTTTAATCGGTACTGCCTTTTGTTCTTCCGCTAAAATAGTTTTAAATCCGTCTAAGCCAATATCTTTCAACAAGAACTTCATTCTTGCTTTGGCCCTACTCTTACGCTCTCCGTATCTATCAAAAACACGTATCACACCATCCATCAAAGGAATAATTTTGTCGGAAGCCAAAAATTCAAATAAAACATCGGCGTGTCGCGGCTGTGAACCTAATCCGCCACCCAACATAACTTTAAACCCTTTGACCCCATCTTTGATTTTCGCAATAAAACCTAGATCGTGCATGTAAGAGAGTCCGGTATCGGCATCACTTGCAGAGAAAGAAACTTTAAACTTCCTTCCCATTTCTTGACTAATCGGGTTTCGCAAAAAATATTTGAATAAAGCCTCGGCATACGGAGAAACATCAAAAGGTTCATCTACATCAATACCTGCGGTTTCACTTGCAGTAACGTTTCGAACGGTATTTCCGCAAGCTTCACGAAGGGTAACCTCGTCTTTTTCAAGCTCAGCCCACAACTCTGGTGTTCTGTCTAAATCAACATAATGAATCTGAAGGTCTTGGCGCGTAGTAATATGCAAGCGCCCCGTAGAATACTCATCGGAAACGTCACAAATACGGTGTAACTGTTTCGATGAAACCTTACCATAAGGTAGTTTAATACGAATCATTTGCACGCCTTGTTGCCGCTGACCATACACCCCACGAGCTAGCCGTAAGCTTCGGAATTTTTCTTCATCTAACTTTCCCTCTTTAAACTGGTGAATCTTATTTTCCAGTTCGAGGATGTCTTTTTCGACTACTTGATTTTCTATTTCTGTTCTAAAACTTTGCATTGTATTAGTATGTAGACTCTAGACGATAGAGTATTATATTTTTCCTATGGATTCAATAGGAATTATTATTTGATTCACTGCCAGCAAAAACATCCCCCTAGCCCCTTCAAAGGAAGAATACTAAGAATAAACCTTAGCTTATAAACCCGGCTCCTACGGTGCTATTGGTTTGGGTATCGATTACTATAAATGAGCCATTTGTACGATGTTCTTTAAACTTATCATAAAAAATCGGTTTGTTCAATTTAAAGGTTACTTGAGCAATGTCATTCATACCAAGGCCTTGAACTTCAGTATCAATACCTGAATAATCCGGATTGATTTTATGATGAATTGTGTCCACTTTGGCCAATGCTTTATTGACTCCGTGTTGTACCACATATTTTTTACCGGCCGTTAGGTTTTCCGAATCCATCCAAGAAATAGTTGCTGTAAATTGTTTTTCTATAGTTGGTAAATCATTTGCCTTAACCAACATATCTCCCCTACTTAGATTTATCTCGTCTTCTAAGGTTATCGTTACAGATGATCTTCTAGCCGCAGTTTGATATTGTTTATCGTAAAAGTATATTTCCTTGATTTTTGACCTTGTTTGCGACGGAAACGCAACCACCTCATCGCCCACGCTTAACTCACCACCATATACTTTCCCAGCAAATCCCCTAAAATCATGAAAATCTTCGGTTTTTGGTCTGATAACATATTGTACGGGAAATCTGGGCGTACCGACATTTGACACAGCAGCCAGATCTAAACCTTCTAAATGCTCTAATAAAGTTTCACCCGCATACCAGGGAGTATTTTCAGATTTGTTAACCACATTATCACCTTTTAAAGCACTAACGGGAATAAAAGTAATTTTTTGGTCCTGATAGTCACGCTTCTGCATCAACTTCTCAAAATCTGTCTTTATCTCATTATAACGCTCTTCTGAAAAATCAACCAAATCCATTTTATTTATCGCTACTACAACCTCTTTGATTCGCAATAAATTATTAATGAAGAAATGACGATTGGTCTGTTCGATAACACCCTTTCTCGCATCTATTAAAATAATTGCAGCTTGCGAAGTAGATGCTCCAGTAACCATGTTTCTAGTGTACTCCACATGACCGGGAGTATCCGCGATTATGTAACTTTTAGTCGCCGTCGAAAAGTAGATATGTGCCACGTCAATGGTAATACCCTGTTCGCGTTCAGCTACCAATCCGTCTGTTGCTAAGGAAAAATCTAGGTAATCATACCCATTCTTTTTACTGGTCTTCTCAATTGCCTCCAATTTATCGGTGGTCAATGACTTTGTATCATAAAGCAAACGACCTATTAAGGTACTTTTGCCGTCATCGACGCTACCTGCTGTTGCTATTTTTAGTACTTCCATATCTCTCCCCACGCCCTCCCCCAAACAGAGGGAGCTAGATAGGGTCTTATTTTAAAATTATTTACTAAATTATCTTAAGATTCAATTTCTACTATTAACTCAGACAATAAAACTGTCTACTGCCGCTGCCAACTGTTTTCTAGAAATATCCCTGTTGTTTTCTTTTTTCCATAGCGGCCTCCGAGCGTTTGTCGTCGATTCGGGCTCCTCGTTCCGAAATAGAGGAATCTCTGATTTCTTGTACTACGGATTCAATATCGGCTGCTTCTGAGAATACCGCCGCGGTACAGCTCATATCACCAACGGTTCTAAATCTAACCATACGTTCCAATACTTCTTCGTCATCTTCTTGAAATACATACTCGGAATGCGACCAAATCAATCCATCTCTTAAAAACACCTTGCGTTTGTGGGCAAAATATATCGATGGAATTTCTATTTCTTCTCTTTTGATATACGACCATACATCTAATTCTGTCCAGTTTGATATCGGGAAAACACGAACATTCTGTCCTAATTCGATTTGCCCGTTTAGCATATCGAATAATTCAGGCCGCTGATTTCTCTCGTCCCATTGACCAAAATCATCACGCACAGAGAAAATACGTTCCTTCGCTCTAGCCTTTTCCTCATCTCTTCTTGCTCCGCCGATACAAGCATCGAATTTAAATTCTTCAATAGCATCTAAAAGCGTTGTGGTTTGAAGGGAATTACGACTTGAATATTTACCTGATTCTTCTTTAACCTTCCCTTGGTCTATTGAATCTTGAACGTTACGAACGATAAGTTCCAAACCTAATTCTCTTACAAGCTTATCTCTGAATTCAATTGTTTCCGGGAAATTATGACCCGTATCAATATGCATTAAAGGAAAAGGAATCTTAGCGGGCCAAAAAGCCTTTTGAGCCAAACGGACTAAAGTAATACTATCCTTGCCTCCTGAAAAAAGGAGAACCGGTTTTTCAAATTGCGCCGCTACTTCTCGAAAGATATAGATGGCCTCATTTTCAAGTGCGTTTATGTGTGCTGTGCTATTATTCATAATGTGATAATTCTTTATCAATGTCTTCAACTTTTTTGATTCTAGAACCTTTATCCTGATAACAGAACCAAGAAACTAGAGCCAAGAGTCTTTTTAGGTTGCCCTGAAAATCTGAACACCAAATCTTCGCTCTTGGTTCTAACAGCGTAGCGGTCTATTGTCTTTTTTTATGTATGAAGGCCGCATTCACGATTTTCCAACACTTTGGTTGGGTCAAAATAGTTATGCTCATTGGGGAGGTTTCTTTCTTTTAGATACGCATCCAATTGCGTATCGCTCCAATAGAAAAACGGACTCACCTTTAATACGCCATCCTTACTTAAACTTAAAATATCTAACGAATTTCTATGAGCCGTTTGCCCTCTTCTAAGATTTGTAAACCAGACGTCGGGTGTATGGGCGGCCATTGCTCTTTTGAAGGGCTCTAGCTTTACCTGTTCAGTAAAAACCGTATGGTTTTCATTATCAATTTCCGGAATACCCATCACTGCATCTCTATGCGATTTTGTTTGTTTTGGAACGTATAAATCAATATTCAAATCTAATTTTTTGATTACGTTTTCAGCATGTTTATAGGTACACAAGGTATTGTAACCCGTATCGCACCAAACTACAGGCATATCGCTCTTTACCTCAACGACCGCATTCAATATAGCAACCTCATATGGTCTAAAATTAGTGGTAACCACAGGTTTTTTGCAATGCTTCATAGCCCAAGAAATAATTTCTCCCGGAGAAATTCCTTTTAATTGAAGATTAAGTTTATCTATTTGTTCTTGTGTAAAAGCCATATTTATATCGTCTATCGTACTGTTTTTATTTACCCCAGCTTATTTTGTTCCACAATCTTTCGTGAAAAAAGTAAAGAAACATCTTAGTCACGAAATCTATAGATGCTATTGAAGCCGCAATCGCAACCTCTCCCGTTAAGAGGTATGAAATCAAAAGAGTATCTAACGTTCCGATTACCCTCCAACTAATCGCCTTGGCAATACTGCGAATCGGTTTTTCAGAATTCTTATCCTCCGAAAATTGCTTTTTAGTTGCATCTTTCCCTTGTAATACCTGGTCTAAAATCATTTTTAAATACTTAAATATATTATCCCATAGATTTAATAGGATAATCAAAAATAAAACTTTATTCTTAGTATAGACGCATAAATCACACTATTATTACTTTTATCCTATAGATTTGATAGATTATTACTATTACTAAGGTTATTTTAGGAATAATTCAACGAAGGATATAAATATAAGGAGATAGTTAAATAAGGTCTGCGAGCGTATTATTTCGGTAAACATCTAAGGTGCTATCTCTGACCATTAGCATAAGTTTATGTACGGAACATTCATCTTCACTCGGACAATCATCACACTTTTCATAGAAATTTAAACTAACGCATGGCACCATAGAAATTGGGCCCTCTAAAATCCGCATTACATCGGTCATCAGAACTTCATTGGGCTTCTTTAAAAGATAGTATCCACCACCCTTTCCTTTTTTAGAACCCAAAATACCGGTCTTTCTTAGGGAGAGTAAAATACTTTCTAAAAACTTTTGGGAGATGTTCTCTTGTTTAGCTATCTCGGCAATTGGTATGGGGCTCTTATCTTTCTGTGACGCCAAAAATACTAAGGCCTTTAATCCATATTTTGTTTTTTTAGAAAGCATAACGCTAAGATAGGGAAATTTAGCAGGGCGTATTATCACGTTTATAATGAATTAACTCCACAAATTAGGTACTCAAAACTCCGACTGTTATACGAATTACTAAGATTTTGAGTAACTATCTCAAAAATTTAAATGCTTGATAATCAAATTCTTAGTTTTTAGTTTGTTTTTTATCTTACCGTTCATCGGAAAAACCGAACCCTTCAAAGTAGTTTTTCGTAAGTGTTATAAGTTATAATCTTTTTTTTACTTGATTAAAAAATTTAGATATGGAGTCACCTACTACTTTAAATCGTTTTAAGCACTTGGTTTTCGTAACTACAATCCTGTTAATAGGATTGGAAAGCGTTTCAGGACAGAATTTAGTTATCAATCCAAGTTTTGAGGATTTCAACGCTTGCCCACAAGAATACTGTACTTTTCAAGAAGATGTAAACTCTTGGCACAAACCAACTAACGGCAGCACCGACTATTTTAATAAATGTGGAGGAAAGATGACCACAGGGTCAAATTTCATTGGCCAACAAGAATCGATTGATGGAGATGCTTACGCCGGTTTTTACGCTTACAGCCCCAACGGATATCGTGAATACGTTGCAGGAACATTATCTAAAAAATTACAAATAGGCAAAACGTACAAATTCTCTTTTCATATTAGCCTTGCCGAGAAATCTCAATTTGCAATAAATGAATTAAGAATCCTTTTTAGTCGTTCGGCGCTAACCATGGATACAAAAAGAAATATTTCTTCTCCTTCAATTTCTGAAAGAGGACTAAAAATCGTCGAACTCAAGAACCCGAAATACTTTAAAGAAAAAAATGGTTGGATGAAAGTTACTGGTGAATATATCGCGCAAGGCGATGAACAACATTTGGTTATTGGGAACTTCTTATCCAATAAGAGAACTAAAGTTTCTAAGGTAGCTAGTAACTTAAAGAAAGCTTCTTACTATTATATAGATATGGTTGTAGAGGATGTCGAAAATAGTTTTCAATTAGAAGAAACCTATGTTCTTGAGAATCTGTTTTTTGAGGTAGATGGGCACCGCATCATTGACAACGGTAAAATAGAACTTCAAAAAATCGTAGATCACCTGAAGGATAATCCTAAATTGAACATTTCCATTTACGGTCATTCCGATAACGTTGGTTTCTCTAAATACAACAAAGAATTATCCCAAAGGCGGGCAAAAGAAGTAGGACGATTTTTGTTAGATAATGATTTAACAACCTCAAGAAATTCATGGAAAGGGTTTGGTGATATGCTCCCAGTGGCGGCAAATTCGACAGAAGAAGGTCGAAAAAAGAATCGCAGGGTCGAGTTCGTAATTTCAAAAAAAGAGCGTGAATTTTACGCATCTAACTTCTTTGATGATGAGCAATAGATTGGTAATAATTGGGTTATTTTCCACAACAAAGAGAGCAAGTCATATTGCTTAGCCTATGTGCTATTGCATTTGTCTTCAAACACAGACTAACTTAGTTTGTATGTTCCATGAACAGTTTTATATTTAAAGGCACTTTAGCCAATAAATAGCAGTAAATGAATTTTAACCATGCAGTACTCCCCGAAAAACTATTTGCCTGTTGGCATCCTGTTGGGTATAGTTATGAAATAAAAGCAGATGAGCCATTTGGCACTTTTCTGTTGGATGAACCCCTAGTAATTTGGCGAACTACCGATGGCGGCATACATGCTATGCGTGATGTTTGTATCCACCGCGGAACTGCATTGTCTTTAGGTACGATAGAAGATGATTGTTTGGTTTGCCCTTATCACGCTTGGCAATTCGATAAAAAAGGAGACTGTGTAACGATTCCCCAAGCACCAGATGCCGAAATTCCTGCAAAGGCAAAAACGCCAACCTACCATTGTAAAGAAAAATTTGGCTTAGTATGGGTGGCTTTTAATTCACCTGTTTATGACCTTCCCTATATTCCTGAATACGAAAAGAAGGATTGGAAACTAGTCAACACAGGCCCCTTTAACTGGAACAGCGATAGCTCTAGACAGGTCGAAAATTTTACCGATTTCGGGCATTTTCCATGGGTACATCCGGGTCTTCTGGGCGACCCAGAAAGACCTAAAGTACCTGAATGCAAGGTTATGGTGAAAGATTCTGTTTTGCACTATTCTGTTATGCGCCCAGAAGCCACCAATAGTGACGACTTTCCGATTTTTGCAAATGATGATGTTGTCAAACCCGAACGTCGGAGCATTTACGAACTGCACCTACCGTATACCATAGTTTTACGATTGGGGTGGGGCGGGGAAAAAGGCATGGTGTACTTTTTCACTTCACAACCTATTTCGCATAATAAATGTAGAGGTTTTTGTATCATCGGTCGCAACTATGACCATGAGAAACCTGATACCGTTTTACAAGAATTTGAACGATTATTTTTGACCAAGATAAACGTATCGTAGAATCACAACGACCAGAACAAGTGCCTTTTGATTTTACCGAAGAACTTCATTTAAAATTCGACGCAGTCGCTATGAATTATCGCAGAGCGATGAAAAAGCAAAAATTGAATTACTAAATAAATAGATGTATGCCCGCTACGCTTTAAGACATAAGAGGTAGGACTTAAAATTTTATATCTCAAAGGTTATTTTGAAGATTGTATATTTAGAATTTATTAGCAACCAACTATCCCTTTTATGAGAAGATTCTATTTTATCCTGTTTTTTGTCTTTTTTGGTTTCGGTCTAAGCGCCCAAAATACCACGTTGATTAAAAACGTAAATGTTTGGGATGGCACAGGTGACAAACTTAATAATGGTGTTAGTGTTCTGATTGAAAATAACCTGATTAAACAGGTAGCTGCAACCATTACAGTGCCTAATGGTGCTACAATCATAGATAGCGGCGGTAAAACGCTCATACCTGGACTTTCAGATGCGCACGTCCATTTGTCTTCTACCCTCGGTAATAAGGAAGTGAGAAATGACGTGCACTGGATGTATACCTCAATTCGAACGACAATAGCGGCAGAGAATTTTTTAATGTGGGTTTTACCACCGTTCGTGATTTGGGTGGTCCTGTTTTTGGTGTGAAAAGAGCAATAGATGAAGGCCTTGTGCCCGGTCCTAGAATGTATCCTTCGGGCTCATATATTAGCCAGACTTCAGGCCATGGAGATTTCCGAAATGCCAATGAACCAAGTACACAATGTCAGGCGGCCCAATGCATCCTAGTGATGCTTTAGGTTGGACATTTGTTGTTGATGGTGTACCTGACGTTCTTAAAGCATCGAGAGAACTTGAGACAAGGGGCAACACAACTCAAAGTCATGGCAGCCGGTGGAATTTCATCTGACTTTGACCCTATTCATTCTGTACAATTCACTTCTGAAGAATTAGAAGCTGCTTTGCAAGCGGCAGCTGATTGGGATACCTACGTAGCCGTTCATATCTACGAATCAAAAGTAGCTATTCGATCTATATATGCAGAAGTCAAATGTTTAGATCACGGACACCTACTTAACGAAGAAGCTATTAAATTAATAAAGGAAAAAGATGCTTGGCTGGTACCGCAGGCTTTTTGTACAGATACTCCGGCAAGTTTTTGGGTACCCGGAAAGGATACAATACCAGAGGCTTTGAACAAATAAATACAAGCTGTTTTGGAAGGAACGGATATCGTTTTGAAACTGGCAAAAAAACATGATATAAATGTCGGTTTTGGTTCTGATGCATACGGAGATTTAGGCTACGAATCATACGCTTTGCAAGAATTTACCTCACGAACCAAATGGTACACTCCGTTAGAAGTTTTGAAACAGGCCACCTCTGGCAATGCACGCTTGCTATCGCTTTCTGGGAAAATCAACCCCTACACCGATGGAAAAATTGGTGTAATCGAAGAAGGTGCTTACGCAGACCTTTTGATATACGATGGCAATCCTTTGGAAGACATCAACGTCGTTGCCATTCCTAAGAAAAACCTAAAACTGATTATGAAAGATGAGTTATAATTTGGATTGATTCAAATAGGAGTAAACTTTAACTACATATAATTTCGTCATTTGTGATTTTCAGTGCGCTTGTAATTATATTTTCTACCTTAACCGAAATAATCTCAAACATCAACTTAGCATGAACAACACACTCTTAAAATCAACTATTCTGGTACTAATGATCTCGAATTTTATCGCCTGCAAAAATGTAACCAACAAAAATACCGACCATTCTGAAACAAGTGATGAAACGGCATCGGAGGCAACAAGTGATACGGAACAGCTTGGCGGTTTAGCACTTTACACGGTGCGCAATGCTATGGCTAAAGATGCTAAAGCCACCTTGAAAACTGTCGCTGAAACTGGTTATCAAAATATTGAAGCAGCAGGTTATGCAGATGGAAAATATTACGATATGTCTCCTGAAGATTTTAAAGCCTATTTAAAAGGACTGAATCTGAATCCGATAAGCACACATCAAAGTAGCGTGACCTTAGATAATGCGGATGTCGAAATGGCTAGTGCAAACGCTGCCGGATTCACATACTTTGTGGTACCGATTCCACCTATGGGATTGTTCAACTATGACAATGTCACCAACACCATGAGTATGACAGGTGGTGCTAAAAATTTAGCTGAAATATTAAATACCCTTGGAGAAAAAGCAAAAGCTGCCGGACTAGAATTACTCTATCACAATCATGATTTTGAGTTTAAAGAGGATGAAGATGGAATCGTTCCAATCGATTATTTATTGGAAAACTGCAATCCGGAATTGGTGAATTTTCAAATGGATTTATTTTGGGTCGTCAAAGCAGGTGCAGACCCGGTTGCCTACTTTGAAAAGTACCCCGGACGTTTCAAAATATGGCATGTAAAAGACATGGATGAAGAAGGTAAATTTGCTCCTGTCGGAAACGGCATAATTGATTTTGCAAAGATATTGGCAGAAAAAGAAAAGTCAGGTATGCTT
>Ga0209187_1001788_pt1 | contig 23184 bp, 17 predicted proteins | sample BantaG_FD_187430 | JGI IMG/M metagenome (GOLD analysis project Ga0209187, IMG submission 187430) | Marine algal microbial communities from Bantry Bay, Ireland - BantryBay_4 metaG (SPAdes) (version 2) | ecosystem: Host-associated > Algae > Red algae > Unclassified | place: Bantry Bay, Ireland...
AGTACTTTGATGAACCTACTTTGGCTGATGCAATTCTTGATAGAATAACAGCTAATTGCACTACTATCGAACTCAAAGGCGATAGCTTACGAAAACGTTCTTAAGCTCCTTTTTTTTATCTTTATTACCCCATTCTTCTCAGGGGGGTCAACTTCCGTCAACTGGGGGGTCAATGCTAGGTCAATAGACAGATACAACAAAATGAGTGATCTTTGCATATTTTTTATTCTGCTGTTCAAGATACTTTAGACATTTATTGAATTCTTTACGCTCCATAATTGCACCAGACACTCAAGGCTCGATGAAGATCTGATCAACTACAATTTCTGGGCTTTGATTTTGGCATCGTTCCCTACATACACGTTCCTGACCTTCGAGTCAATGTCATTGGGTCGCTTGTTTCATATCAGATACCCTACAATATATAACTGCTTTAAGTTCTGTGGTTCATACTTGTTTTGGATCAGTTGTTTCAAAGACTCCTTGAGAGATATTAAAATTCATTAACTCTTTTTTCTTAGCCTTGGTTCTTCTCTTTGGCATAGGAATATATAAATAATAAAACACAAAAATTCACGATTAGTAGGCCGTGATTATTCAGGGTTTAGATTTGGTTCGCTCGATCAAGACTCGGTTGCAATCACGAACTTACATACACATTGGATGAATTCAATTATACTTTGGATACTTTCATCAGGTAGTGAATTATATTTCTCTCCAAGCACTTCTCTTACATGTTCAATAGTCATTAATTGGGGTTATCCGCTTCGCCACATTAAGGGCTCAAGAAGCTATAACCTCCGTATTTTACAGAGATGAATAAAGGGTCTCCGAGTTAGGAGTGTTGTGACTATAATGATTTTTAGAGAGAATGCAAGAGAATTAACAACATACTAAAAGATGCTTCATTGGAACGCCGTTAAAACACTTGTAGGTATCAACTTTTCCTGACTATTATGTCCTATATCTGATATTCCTTTCACCTTTTAAATCTTTCATATCCTTACCTCATTTTATAGGAACTACGAATCCATATTCCCCTACATACTTCTTGAGCATTTCAAATTCATTCAAGTCAGAATGATTAAATGTGATCGTACAATACCTTGGTTGATTCTTTTTCACTGTAATAAACATTTGATAATTTAGTAGCTTTTGATTTACCTGCTGTATTTCTTTTAAAATAAAAAGCCAATTTGAATCTTCATGATTCCGATTTAAAAAAAGTTGCAAAAAGAAATCATTCTCAGATGTGCCTAAGAACACTTCATCACGTTTCACCATTTTGTTTTGTATAAATAAAATTGACCTTGAATAGTCACTGTAATTATCGGTGGAAAGGATACGTAGTGCAAATAAAATGCTTGACTCTTTACTGATATAATTACTTATATTGTTAGTAAGAATATTGAAGCCAGTATAAAAAATTGACAATCTTAAGAGTGAACCGTATACTTTTCTTGTTATTATTTAAATCTTCAAAATGACGAACCAATTTCATTGAAGGCCAAAATATTATTGTCATCAATCGAAAAGATGATCGAATTTGATTCAACTTTTCAAAAATGCTACATCTTGAAGTGCGTTATTTTGATGAGCTAATCCAAGAATTACAGTTTTTCAAGGAAGCCAATTTATTGATGATAACCATACGGTTTATTCACTTCTAATAGAAAATGAAAATCAGGATTTATTTGGTGAAAAGTCAAAACAGATTTTGGTTCAAGTTTCTTTAAACAAACTTTACCTAGACTATCTCACCTTTTCACTATTTTCTGGTAACCCCTCACATTCAAAACCAATGTTATCCACTTTAGTTAATTCAGATTATACAAATAATATCATCCAAGCAAATCCTAAATTAAAAGCTTATTGAAGCCCACAAGAAATCATAACCCAAGCCATTTTTAGCGTTGAAGCTAAACTTGAACTATGTTTGTATGAAGAAGAAAGATATATGCATTATGAATCAACATGTATAATGTATAGTAATACTGAGGATCGACTGCAAATTATCGAAGAAAGAAATCGAGATATTAGCTTTTAGCAACCAGCCTTGAGTTTAGCTAAATATTTATCGGGAGACTGTCCAATCTGTTTACAAGCTAAATTTATCCATATCTTTTTAGTACGAAGGAGTAGCACTATTTTTTTATTTACGTGCTTTTTAAGAGCAATTGCAAAAAACTATCACTGGTAAGAAATGGAGATAACTCATCTTCAATTTTTTCATGTATAATTGTAAGACCACCATTAGTGTATTCTTCTAGGACATTTATTAATTCCTTAACTGCATCCTTTATGTCAATGTCATCTTTATCTAACGAGACTAAACTAAGATCTGACTTACTTACTAAAGCCATGAATATGTAGTCTTGAATGTAGGTGAAATCTTTCCTATCTGCTTTACTTTTACTTCCCCAATACATGATTTCCCGACTAAAATCTTTTCTTTTTTCATCTTGTTCAAATGGAAGTCGTTCATTGTTATATAGTCCCAAGAAAAAGGCATAAATGTATAGTTCATATTGAACATCAAAATGCTTTCCTAAGCTAGTCACTGTTTGACTACTCGCAGCTCCTTTATGAGCTAATGAAGAAAATAAATCACTAAACCTTACACTGTATTTCGGAATCTTATTTTTCCATGCATCAAATAAACTATCCATATCTATAAAGTTGTGACATTTGTATTAATTGTACTTAAATCATCTTTTATGAAATCATCTCTTCTGAGCCAAAACGCTTTAGATCTTTTTACAGAATTGAATTCTTCTTCAATTACTTGATTGTCCTTATCGTCTCTTCCCACAAATTCGTAAGTCAAGATTATTCTTTGCTTATCTGTACTATGCACAAGATTTAAAAAGTCCATAGTCTTTTTTAATCCGAATGAGCTTGTAGGGGCATCAAAAATCATAGGATAGTTACCTGATCCTTCCGAACTTATTTCAGATGCAATTTCTGATATTGCAAACAAAATAGACATATGCATTGTGGTTTCTAATGACTGATTTGGATTCTCATATTCTCCTTCTGTTGTTAATAGTTCTATTTTAATTTGTTCTCCTCTACTGTCTGAATACTTTATTAAATTTATTTTTCCAGTAAAATCGTCTACATTGATCGTAGCAAATATTTCATTGGATTTAGTATTTATTAGATCGATAAATTCATCATACTTTAATTCTCGAGTGTCTTGAAAAATAGTCTCAATATCACGAAGTATATCTCTAGTATCAATAAGAAAACTTTTAGCCTCTTTCGAATCTATTTCTTCTTTTTCCAAGATAAGCTCTTTTAAGTCCTTATTCAGCCTACTAATTTCTCCGACTAAACGGACTTTTGATTTCTCTATATCTAATTCTTGATTGCTCCATACTTTTACATTTTCGTAAATATTTACCAATTCACTTTCGCCTTTACTCTTAGCTATAATTTTTTGTATTTCCCTTTCTTCTTTTTCCAAAGACCTTTCTAATTCTTTAAGTTCTTGATTCTTTCGCTCATTAAATTCAAAAACATCTTTCAAATTTGGTTCAATTTTCCTTATCTCTATTAATCGCTTTGTATAATTATCAGACAGACTAAATAATTTCTGAGTATAGTTCTTTTTAAAAAGAATTTCCTTTTGATTTTCCTTTTTGGGCCTTATTGACTCTTTAAATTCGTCCAATCTCTTCTCCATATAAATATATGCCTCACTACCTTCTTCTGCGCCTCTATTACAAACCTTGCATATTTTTTCCTTTAACATTTCTTCCATATGGCTTGCAGAAGGTACTCCTAAAGGCAACGGAGTTATTTTGTTGAGTATTTTCTCAGATAGCTCCTTTGCTCCTTGTTCCATATTGAATTTTTTCTCTTCTTTCCTTCTGAGCAAATCTTCATGTTTAATTTTTTCGTTAAATTCTTTTTGTATGTCCTCAAAAAACATCAAAATCCACTTATCATCAAAGATTCTAGTAGTATAATTCGTAACTATTCTTGATTGAGTTATAGAAATACTATCATTAATTCGCTTTATTCTTTCCTTTAAGGTTTTTAAATGCTTGGCATTATTGAAATACTTATCCGCTTCTTTCAAGTCTGCCTTTATTTTGATAAGATTGGTATCCTTTATTTTTAATTGTTCATCAAGTGTCGAGAGTTCTCTCCTCTTCTTATCTATTGCTGATTCTAGTAATTGTAATTGACGTTTACTCTTAGTTGAAAGCTTTACGTCTTTATTCACAGCCTTCTCTGCTTCATTCATTAAATACTTGCCATACTTACAAAATTCATCGTAATGGGATGCGTTTGAAAATGATTTCACAAGGTTGCTCAAGGCTTGTTCGCCTGACTTGAATATATCCAATTCAGCCTCTCCTTTAAACATAGAATATCGCCTTATCTGAGGTGGGAAAATATAATCTAATAATTTGTCACCATCCATTTTCTCTCTTTCTCCAATATCATTATCGTTTATTCCTACGAATTCAAAACCTTCAGTTTTAATTCCTTGAGCTCTACTTTGGACTTTAAAAGACTTTTTTAGTTTTTGTTCCAAATTATCAACAGTTACTGTCATAGCAACAGAAACAAAAAACTTGTCCCCGTTATAGTTTTCTTTTAATTTCTTTTTCGAAATAAGAGATTCCAAATTAAATTTATCTCCATTAAACAACCAAAATATTGCCTCGTAAAATTTTGTCTTTCCTTCACCATTATCACCTAAAACAATATTCAAGCCATTTTCAAAAACAAATTGATTCAAGCCATAATAGCATTGAAAGTTTTCTAATGTTATTGATTCAATTTTCATAAAGGACTTTCATTTAATAGTTTTCTGATAAGTTTGTCCACCTCCTTTTCTGATTTTTTAGGTGATTTTTTAATTTCCTTAATCATATATGAAATTGATTTAATAATTGGATATGATGAATTTAGCCCTTCTTCCAATGTTGCTGGAATTTTGGAAGGTGGGATTTTGTATTTTTCCCTAATTATAGGATGAACCATAAAGTCTCTTAAAAGCATGTCTCGTCTTGTCATTCTTCTTCTGTTAGGTTATATAAATTAATTCCATAGTAGTTTAATTCCTCTTCAAGAATATTGAATGAATCATGACTATTCATAGCTAAACTTGCAAAATCACTTACTCTCAGAAGTTCAGATATAATTAATCCTTTTACTGTATCAATATTATCTATTGAATCTTTATTAGGCAATACTATTAAATCATGTATTGTTGCAAACTTTTTATCATCATGAGTTCTTAAAACTCTTCCTCGCCTTTGCACAAATTGTCTTGGATTTCCCGTACTCGAACAAAAAATAGCAAGTTCAGATCTAGGAACATCAACTCCTTCATCTAAACATTTCATTGAAATCAAAACATCGATAATTCCATTTCCAAATTTCTCAAGTAATTCACTTCTGTTTTTTGTAACACCTGTAAATTGCTTCACTGTTGTATAATCATCTACAGATCTTACTATTCTAGAATATTCTTCTATTAATCTCTCTTCATTTACAAGCTGATCTGATTCTGAAAAATCTTGTTCCTTTCCTTCTGGTGCATAAACTAGTGTATATTTTAAGTTACCTTTTAATTCCAATTCTTCCTTTAGAATTTTGCTAAATGAAAACCTTTTATTGTCACATTTGTGAATGATACGCTTTCTTCTCATTAGGAGATCTGTCACCTCTTGACAATCCTTATACCTTCCAGTTTTTGAATCTATATATTTGTATAATTGCTTTGAAACAATGAGGTATTGCTCTTGTTCTTCTTCATTTAAATAGACAATGTGTGGAATATATTTGTAAGGACAAAGAACTCCCTTTTCAAGAGCTTCTTTCATAGGGTACTCAAACGTATGTGGGCTACTTGACTGAAAGAAATTTTCAATTTCAGCATTACCAATATCATCATACTTCCTACTGATCGTTGCTGACAAGCCAATTCTATTTTTCAGGTGTACATTCCTTAGAATCCTAAGCAGTGAATTAGATCCTAAATTATGTGCCTCATCAGCTATTAATATGGTTTGATCATTTAGCTTTTTGAAAAACTGTTGAAATTTTTCCCGTGGAAAGGAGGCATAAGTAACAATAACTAAATAAGAGGAATCCTCTAATAAAGATTTGGTTAAAACTTCTGAAAAATACCTAGTCCAATTTGTTCTACTCGATACAGTAGTAATGTTCTTAAAGTTAAATTTCTCACATTCCTCAACCCATTGTTCTACTAAAGAGATAGTAGGAACTATAATCACAGCCCTATAGGTACCAAATTCTAAATATTCATTATAAAGGCAATTTAAGGCTGTGATGGTTTTGCCCGTACCTGTTGCCATAGCAAATATCCCTTTCTTACCGTTAGATTTCCAATTTTCGAAAGCTAACTCCTGGTATCTTCTTGGGCCTGTTGGATAAGGAAATTTAGGGGTATTTGTAATTTTGTATATTGCTTCTTCCTCATTTAGAATCAGTTCATTCAAATACTCATTATCCAAGACACGATTCCTTGCTTTCAATAATTCAGCTTCATCAACAATCAACTCCTCTATTGTTTTAGAACTAAATTCATTCTCGATAGCAATCTCGATTTCACTAGGTTCAATATAATTTACAAAGTCAACCTGTTTGTAAAATATTGTTTCGAAATACTCTGTTTGACTCTCAATTAGTTTACTAGATCTATTATTCTCCCATAACAAGAAAACATCAAGCTCTTCAAGGTTTTGAGTGATCCCACTATAAGTAAAATTACATGAAGCCTTAAAACAAATTGTATCTGTCCCATCTTTAAAAGTTCCTGATTTAAAGTGTGCTAAACCTCTTCCTTTTTTTGGAGAAACCAATACAATCTCTATTCTTCCGTTAGCTATTAAATAGGAAAGACAATTAAAAAAATGTGTACCGTATTCATCCAAGCTTTTTTTTAGGCTTTTAATATTCAATAAATCTACAATCTCAGGATCATAGTTTCCCTCTTTTGCATTTTGCAGTATCCCTTTGTCTTCCTTAGAAAGTATATGGTTTGCTACAATTCTAACTTTTCCACCATTATAAATAAATCTTGCAAATCCTAGTGACAATACATTAATGGCAGATGAACTAAAATAACCAAGAAGCAGATCAAATGATTTACTGTTAGTTAGTGCTTTAAGATAAAACTCCATAGGCTCATGTTTATCATAAGACCTGTATACTCTGTTTTTTGACCAATTGACTTCTTTTAGCATATGTAAATTAAATTATTCCCTCAAATATATTTTCAAGATTATCTCCTTGAAATGATATCTTCGAAGCATATCCTTCTCTTAGTTTTTTTTTTTTCAGATTCAGTTAATGTAGTATTGTCAAACATATACATAAGAAGAAGTTGTGTTACTGTGCTAGAATTCATTATCATCTTATTTTGAACTTCGTTCCAAACAACACCATGCCATGGAACACTATTAATATTGAAATTAACATTGTTAAACCTCTTTAAAATTTTATCAAAAGAAACTGCATTCCTTTTATGAATAGAGATTGAAGCTTTGACGAATGGCAAAAAGCCAACTGGTCGGAATAGCAAATTTCCGCCAAATGACTTTCCTCTGAACCCACTTGCAGGATTCTCAGCTATTTTTAAGTATTCTGAAATTGCATTTATTTCTTTGCTAAAAGGTTTCCAAAATGTCAAACAAAATTCTTTGAATTTAGAAAGCATTTCATCTGAAGGACGATATTTAAGGTATTTATCTATCTTGCTCTTAGTGGGTTTCTTATCAAAGGCACCTTCAAAAAATAATTTAAAGAGCTCAAGATTTGCTTGATACAGTGTAATAATCGATGTGATAGCGGATTTAAGGTTTTGCATATCTGTTTAAGGTAGTAAATAGTCTCCTAGTACGTTGCATTCCCTTCTCATTATTCTTATGGCCTATAAAAATTGCTCCCACTTGTTCTAATTTAAGATCTGGTTTTTCTCTAAGAGCTGCCTTAATACCCTCAACTCTGTGTTGTCCGTCAACAGGAAATATTTTGTGTTGACTAGGAAATTCTAATAAGCCAATTTGATGTGTTTCATCACCATCGTATTTAACCTCTATTTCAATCCAATTTGGATAATCATCATAAGCAGCTAAAACCAAGGAATTAAAAAATAAGTCTGGTTGATTAATAAGATAATCTTTTATGCTTAGATAATTATTTGTAATACTTCTTTGAATCAAATCTCTTAGGCTTTCTGACTTATGAAGTTCATCATCAATTTTCGATACAGAATCATTGATCTGTTGAAATGTCAGTGTTGTAATGTAGTAAGTCCATGTCCCTATCTTGGCTCTTATTGCTGGAATTCTCATTATCAAAATGCTTTTACTGCTTGTCTAATTTCAATATCAGGAATTGCATCATTGAATGGTAACAACAGAGAATTAATCAGTTTTTTCTCGTAGTCTATAGTATCGTCATTTGCATCCAAAATGAAGTAGTTTAGATAAAGGTACTTCCCCCAGTATTTAATCATTCTGGTTATTTTAGGTCTTTCATCATCTCTTAAATATTTAGTAAAATATTCTCTGCATCTTTTTCTGAGATTTTGATTATCAGTAGATTGTGCACGACCAACATATGCTGGGAATTCTGTATGACCTAAAATTATAGGACAGTGAATTGAAAATAGATAAATACCTCCTTTATTATTTGGCAACGTTCCTATTTCAGGACTAAAATCATCACAAGCCTCATTAAGATATTTTATTGTATTCCAATTAACTATGTTCAGATCAACTGATGAGATATCATATTTGCTCCATAATGGTGGATGTAAAGGATACCTTATAGTTTTTAGAGTTAATTCTTCTCCTAAGTCAAACGCCTTACTTAACATATTAAAGATTTATATGAAACAAGCGGCACATCCTCTTCCTTCCTCTTCCTCCCAATCAATTTCCCATTCATCAGAGTCAGTCAAGATGTCTACTAAATTTGGTGATTTAAAATTATTTTTCGTTCGTTGTATTCTTGTGAAGTGCTCTTTCTTTATGGCTTTTACTCTTTTTGGACTTGATAGCTCTCTTAATGTTTCTCCCTGCTGCCATGTATATCCCTCTTTTTCATAATTAAGAGCTTTGTTAAAAAGCTCATTATGATTCTCAAACAACCAAACCCATTCAATTTTTTGTTGGAAAAAACAAAAGAAACACCCTGAACGTGACCTTGAATAATATCCTGTTTTTTCTTCTCCGTCTATTTCAACTTTGTATTCGCGTTTTTCATAGTAGCCTGGAACACCTACTCCTGAATCTTTTAATATTGAAAAAATATCGCTTCGCACTAAAACATCATCATTCTCTATCAACGGATAACTATCTACTTTACCTAAAGGATAATCTGTGATTTTTAAAAACTGGAATACCACTTTATTAAAGTCCTTTGTGCTGCTATCTAACAAGAAGCTGAGCTTGGTTTTCTGATTATAATTATTAGATAATGGAGTTTTAGCAATTTCCAATATCCTATCCTTATTGTCATGAAAACAAGATTCTTGATAAAGCTTTAATATAAATTCGAGGTTTTCGTTTTTTAAAACTTTTGTAATTACATCCTCACTCCAAATGTTCTTTCTAAACGGAAAGATAGATTGGACATTAGCTTTCCTTGAAATGTATCCCTCTCTATCTTCATCACCTCTTATACCAACGTAAGATACAATAGGGTCATCACCTGCAATATATTTCTCAAAAGGCATTAATTTCAATTTCTTAGTACACCATCGAGCTGTATTAGAGGGGAGATAACCACCATAGACATCCAAGAAGTGATCAAAAGGATCATGATTTTCATCGCTTACTGCTTTGAGTACCTTTATGTTTTTGCCTAGATATACTTCCAAGTTGTCAATTAGATCATATGTTTCTTGTAACTCCTTACCTGTGTCACAGGAATAATATTCAATATCTAATTCTGGATGAATGTTGTTCAAGTATATTGCTAAAGCTGCACTGTCTTTGCCTCCCGATATTCCCAAAACGTGTTTTACCGTTGTACTCATATTGATTTAAGTATTTCTAACAAGGTTCCCTCAACTATGGTTTTATTCTTTGACTTTATAATAGCACTAAGCTCTTTTTTAAGTTTCGACACCTCCCTTAACTGATTTTTGTTAAGGACGATTTGATTGTCTTTATTTGATTTGTCTGTACTGTATATACGATATTTAAAACCTACTTCAGTTTTAGGGTCAATACTCTCTTTTGATAATGAAACTAAAGCATCTAAATCTTTAAACTCCTTATTGATATTCTCGTATAAGACCAACTCATCTTCATCAGTAAATTGTTTCGTTTGCTTACCTATAAGTGCTTGAGAAAGACTTGAAAGCCATGCTTTCTCTACATCAAGAGGTGATTCAATTCTTTTAACTAAAGTTCTCTGCTTAGGATTTAACAAATGATCTATTCTATTGCTATATCGCTCTTTAAGTTTGTCTTTAATATGTGTAAATCCATCTTCTTCTATACCAAGATAATTTGAAAGCTGATCCTTTATTCTAAACAACAACTGTTCGTCATTTAGTCGAAGCTCCTTAATAGATTTTTGGACCTTGTTAGAAAATGCTTTTAGTTCTTTGTTGTTCTTTTCTAGAGTCTTTAGGTCATAATTGAAACACTTTGGAATATCATCAAAGAATGTCTTTTCAAGTTCTTTAGCATTGAGCAAGATATTCCTAAATAATAGAGTCTGCTTTGAAAGATTCTTTTTTGTAGCCTTAGTGTATGGAGAAAGTTGTTTGTAAAAAGTAAGAAATGGTTTAGCTACTTCTTGAAATCCTTTATCCTTTACTTCATTCTTTTCATCTTTTTGGATGAGTAACCTGTATTTATTAAACAATTTCAATCTTACACCGTCTACTTCAATCGCTTTTATTAAATACGAGTTTGCTTTCTTGTATATCAATTCACCCACCTCAAAAGAAAAGTTGGGTACATAAACGCCATCTCTATAGAGGGCATATTCATCTCTATGTATGAATAAAAATGTGATTACCCAAAATTCAGCTAAGCCATCTTTAAGCTTAAATGGCCTTTTTCTCAATAAGTCTATTAATTCAGAAACAGGTCTCTTACCTTTCTTCGTCTTCTCAATGAATTTCAATGAAACATCCCATAACTTTTTGTATGATTTGTTTGTAGGTTTTTGAAAATACGCTTCTTGCAAAGCATTTTTATGAATGCCTGAGTTTTCAAGTAAACTATGATAGATAGACCTTTCAGGAGGAAACAAATTTTCTTCAAATGCAAACATTGGTTTATCCCAATTTTGGATCAAAGCCTTTATGTAATTCTTTTTAGCAGAATGAATTGTTCCAGATAATTTAGATTTATTTATGTGCTCACTCTTAATTATTGGAGTATTCAAGTAAACCTCTTCTGAAATCGAGGATATGATTTTATTTAAATGCTTTCTGTTTTCTATTTTGACTTTCTTACCATTAGTATACCATTTGGCGATTTTCGAAAAAGACAAAGTTTCTATTGTTCTGCTCAAATCAATCTCTAGATAATTCATTTTCGCCACTAACTCTCCTCTAGCAACTTTATCTAACATCTCCTCTGTTAAAATCTTTTCTATGACTTTCAACTCTAAAAGCAAATTAGAAATAATTTCAGTATCATTTATCAGGCAATGAAGTATAGGTTCCTGATCTTTTATCCTCAATGAACTCGATTTCAATTTTGAATTGAATACAATATTAACTATTCCGTCTACTTCAGATCTGATTTCTTGAAATACTTTGATCGGTTCAGTTGTAATTTTATACTCGAATAATCTTGGTGTACCAATCTTATAACTAATCGCCTTAGCTACTTCATAGTCTTCTTTAAAGTATTTTGCGATATGGTCTCCAATAGATGATAATTGTCCAACTGATTTAACGTTCTTCGCAATCAGTTTCTCTACATCAATGTCCGTTCCTTCAAAAAGCCCATAAGATTTACGGAAATTCTGATATTTGATTATTCCTTGGCTCTCTAATTCTTTAAGAATTGGAATTGGTGATTTAATCAAGAGTATTTCCTTAGAATAAATCTCAATGAATTTCTTGGAAATACTCCCACTAAAGTTTAAGAGTAAATCAATTAAACCTATTGCCTTAATTAGTTTCTTAGAATCGGATTGATTTTTTCTAAGTAAGTTGTCGGCTTTATCTAATGCTGAATGAATCACTCTCCATCTAAAGAAATCAGGATTTCCTTTTGAATGTAAAAAAGAACTAAAGTTGTAAGTGAGGTAGTCAAAGACATTTTCAATACTAAAGAATTTGCCTTTCTCGCTTTGGATAAATGATTTTAATCCTTTTGGCTCATTTGAGACAATGAACCCAAATAGCGACCGTTCGTTTTGGCCATACTTCTGTAATGATATTAATAATGAAGAAGCTGCAATAGGATCAACGGGGTTTAAGCTTCTAACTAAACTATCATCAAGCTTGTTTCTGAGCCTGAACAGATTGTTATCCTTGATTAATTTAAGTAAACCTTTAGAAATACTTTTTGCTTTTAGCTTAGGATATTCTTGTCTTATAGCAGAAGCAGCTAGATTCAATAACTGTTCAACAGGCTCATTGAATGGCAATTCTTTTATTCTTCCCTTTACTTTTTCCCATTCTTTTCTGTCTTTTTCTTCTAGGCCAAGTGAATATGCATCAAAATTTTGATGCAATGTCGTTAAAAAAATAATGTTTCGATTTTTATCATTCGCGAACTCAGCTATTCTTTGAATAAAGTAAAGTTCTTTCTCTGGGTTATTCTTTGCAGCATACTCTAGCACTTTTCCAAATTCATCTACTACGATAACAAGGCATTTCTTTTTCTTCTTTAAGCTACTATGCAACGACTTTATCTTATTGTAAACTGCAGTTTCATCATCATGTGTGCCTAATTCCTCAGATAAAGATTTAACCAATGATTCATATTTACCTACTACATTTATAAACTTAAATTTCGAGCATCCATTGAACTGCCCATTTACAGGTGTAAAGTATTCTTCTTCTTGATTTAAGTGCTTGTAAAAAGCTAATAGAAAAGCAGATTTACCCGTACCATAACTTCCAATAAGATTATATGAATGAACTCCAGATTTAAAACTTTTAGAGATCGTTTCATAGGCATCAATAGAATTTTGAGTAGGTATATAATTATACTCACTTGATAAGTCCCTTGCAATATTTATTGACGGTGTGAAGTTAGTTTCCATAATACTTTTTTAAAATCGTTAATGGATCTAACTCTTTTTTAAATTGCAATACCTGAATACCTCCATCATCCGAATAAACTATTTCCTTGTGGTATTTGGATGTGATCTCTTCTATCTTTTCATGTAATGTATCACTAGAAGTAGCAAACACAGAACCTACTTGATTAATGCCATTTAGAAGTTCATGAAATGATATAGAACTACCATCTAATTTCATTAAGATGCAGCACAAAATTATTTCAGCTGGAATACTCTTTCTTTCTTTGGTTTCAATTCTATAATATTGAGTACTACCATGTTTATAGCTTCTCTCTATAAGATTAAGTTCATATAACAGACCCGAAAATTCATCTTCAATACTTTTAGGTTTTGGAGATAAGGTGTAGTTGTTTAAAAAAACTCCTATATCTCTTTTTAATGAATTCTCATTAAAATTAACTCCCTCACTTCTGCACTTGTCTTTTAGAAATTGTAATATTTGAACTGCCTCAAATTCTACTTTTTGTTTTCTAAAATGATTAAAGATTAATGAATAGATAGATGCTATTTCGTTTGTAACTAAAAGGTAGTGTAATAACCATATGCTACCTACATCTTCTAGATAAGGATCCATTCCTTTTTTATCACTGAATATTAATTCAGCTATTTTAGTTTGGATTTCATCTGTTTCTAGTAGCCCGAATGATTTAACCCAATATCTTATTGATCTGACCATGTTCTTTCCTACACCTAATTCTATGATGGCTTGATCACCGAAACTTTTTCCACTCCAAGCATGATCGAGGCCTTTCTTTAGCCAATAATGCCTGCAAGAAAATGTTTCATGTCCAGAAAAGGTATAAGCCATTATATTCTTTTATTAAAGATATCAATTCAAATACACTAAGAGAAACAGGTGAAAATTAAAATTGAACTTTATTTTTTTAAAGATTCTGCATTGCATGCAAATTGCACGCAAATAAAAAAAGTGAATTGACAAAAATGAAAAACCTCATCATCTAATTATCTGATAATGAGGTTTTTGTACTGTGGGCCCACAGGGACTTGAACCCCAGACCCTCTGATTATGAGTCAGATGCTCTAACCAACTGAGCTATAGGCCCCAAAAATGAATCGCACCTACAATACAATTCGTAAACTTCAAAACTCTGTCCCTTTAACTATCTAGGCCTTGAATTTTTCAATTCGACTGCAAATGTAACGCAAAGATGGTTCATTTTCAAACCTCAAGTTGTAAAGATGCAATTGATGTTTCACTAGTAAGTAAACACCTATCCAAATCCATCTCCTGGAGCCTTCAAACCAAGTGAGAATCCATTTTCGTCCTCTACATAGCATTTCTTGTATTCTCTCGTCGAATTATCTCATCCTCGTTTTACAAATATTAAAAATTAAACACCTGCCTGACACCAAACAGGTTTACCATTTATCATTACCCTAGGCTAGTTCTTCACAATCGGCAATTGAATCATCGATGGATGTTCAGCAGAATGATGCACCATATTATGGGCGACTACGCCTTTGGATTCATCATAATTATTACCGCCTGTATTCATATTTCGCGTGAAACGAGGAAAATTACTGCTCGATACTTCTATCCGAATCCGATGGCCTTTCTTGAAGAAATTACTGGTTGACATAGCTGTCAGATCTACTTTGTACACTTCTCCTTCTTCCATCAAAACTTCTTTGTCATAGCCTTCACGATATCTGACACGCTGTATGGTTTCATCAAGATTATAGGCCTTACCATCTGTATCAACGTCAATGAGCTTGATGGTAAAGTCTGTATCCTTGGCATCCGAAGAAACATATAACGTAGATTCTATAAAGCCACTGACCTCTATGCCTTCTTCCAATGGCTCAGATGTGTAGACCAAGATGTCATGTCTGGCTTCCATCGGTCGTTGGTCAAATGATCCACCTTGGATCGCGTTGCCTGTACAACAAACATTGCCGCCATAGGACTTAACTGGATTCATCGGATCATAATAAAACGCGTCACGATTGTCTTCATTTGGCGCTGAAAGATCAAGTGTACCACCGCCATATAAGCTATTGGCATCACCATCACTGTTGAGATAAAAGCTTGTCATCTCTGCACCTTGAGGTGGCCATGTCTCCGAATGCTGCCATTCATTACTTCCCATAGTATAATACTGTACCCTTGGGGTATTTTCTTTAAAGTCGTTCTCCTCACCTTTTAAAGTCAAATCAAACCAGTTATATATTTGTTCATCATAATTCAAGCGGGCATCTCCAACACTGCGCTCACCTACGATCGTATTTTCAGTGACTCTAGTATATCTACAATGAAGTGTCGGTGCGATAATGAGGTATTGATTATCCGCCTGCTTGCTCGTTTCTCTCATATGATTGAAGAGTGTCAAATTAGGTGTGGCAGAAACATCATACCAACTTACAAACCAAAATCCAGGCACATCAATGGGTTGGTCATCATGATACAATCCGCCTTTGAACCATGCGGGATCATTCGGCTTCCGTTTCATCATGTCTTCAAACAATTCGTCCTTGCCGTTGATGTTTTTTATAAAATCAATAAATGGCAAGTGAGCTAAAGCCTTGGCCATGTCGACACTTGGATTCTCGGGTGCAAGATCATAGAATCTAGCTATTCGATTCAAGTCTTCAGTCTTAGCACCTTCTGGGATTCTTGGTTTAAACTTATCGTGCTCAACGCCATACAACCAAGCAGAAAAAAGTGTTTGATGTGCACCGCCTCGATACCAATTCCCTTGCTCGTATAAACCGTCGACTCTTCCTACTCCTGCGCCAAATCCTTGTGAGACCATTGCACCCAAAGCTGGATGATTTTGTGTTGCCGCCTCCATATGCCATTCGGCAGTGGACGAACAGCCATACACGCCTATTTTACCATTAGACCATGTTTGATCTGCCATCCAAGTAAACGCATCGTAAGAATCCGTCACTGGCGTTCCAAGTATATCCCACTCCCCTTCTGAGAAATATCTGCCTCGCTCATTTTGGACCACATAGGCATATCCTCTTTTCACTGCTTCATAAGCCCGTTGACGTGTACGCGTTTTCTCTTCACCATCTCCCCAGCTATTAAAATTATAAGGTGTGCGACTAAAAATAATCGGAACTGGCTCATCTGTCTTAGGTCTGTAGATATCTGTACACAAGCGAATGCCATCTCTCATCGGAACCATAATTCTGGTTTCTGCAATAGAGATTTCATCTAGTTTCTGAATAATGTTTGATTGCGATTGACCTAGCGTGCTAGTAAGGATGATGAGAATAAAAGAAAGATGTTTCATGGATTAAGCTAATTATTGAGATTAAGTTACAAAGTATTTTGAATGTAGCTTGCAAAATTTATTCGGTATTGTTGCGCATGTGAAGCGCATCAAAAAAATGAGATCTGTGATTTCAATTACATAGTTGTAGTACCGCTTTTTAATTCTGTTTTTAATTTAATTATATCTGATAAATGAGTCCAAATAACAATTGGGACTATTGTGGCTGGAAGAAGAATAAAAGGAAAAAAGTTTATTGCACGATTCGGCTGTTCAAACACAAATTGTTGAAATGGTAATTCTGCAGAGAGTATTCCATTGAAAAGAATAAAGAAAATCAGGACTAAGCCAATCATATTCCATATTAGCAACCCTCTTTTTCCAAGTTGCTTTCTTATCAACAAAATTCCAATAATAGGGGCAGTCAATCCCATGATAATATCATAATTTCTACCCTCAAATGTCATCAGCTCAGGAATCATTTTATGTGTGAAAAGACCAAATAAAACAATTTCGACAGGTAGCCGAACTGAGTGCAAAAAAGTGCTTATTGTCGTATTTCTATTTTCATGAATCCATTTTTGTTGTTTTGGTAATAATCAATATATAATTAGAATAGCCGTTGGAATTAAAACTAAGCCAAATCTTGGTGGGATTGAGTCAGTGATTTGGTAAAATCCAATATAAGCAAGCACTGATTGGATAATTGACCAAACAATGATCAAAAAAGTTATTCTCTTTGGTTTTCCATTGGAATGATAAAAAAGGACTATAGTTAGTACACATGTGACAATAAAAAGTAAGTCAATCCAATTTGGCAAATTTTCTATCATTTACTTCGATTTATTTAGTTGCCCGGCATCTACCCAATATCCAACAACATCGCCGAATGATCTGAAAGATTTTGTTCGCGCACCTCATGATTATAATAACAATTGGATACTATCGGCACCAAAGATTCTTCCACATATGTATGATCGTACCTAAATCCATTGCCTTGATGACTGTACCAAGAATATTCACTCACATCTCCGTTTATGTGGCGGAATGCATCAATCATACCAGCCTGTTCTAACTGTTCTAACTCTTCTGTGTACCAGAAGGAATTACCTTTTTGATCAATATAATTTTTACCCGTATTATAATCACCAGCAATGACACAAGGTTTATTATACTCTTTCACTCTATCTGTAAGAAAGTCAAAGAGTTTATGTTTTTTCTTATGTGGCAAATAAACTCCAATCAAATAGAAAGCATCAAATTCTGCTTGGACGATATTGTGTGGATAGTCATCATCCGCTTTGGGGAATAAAGTCGATTGTAATGGAAATTTACTTGCAATAAAGACAGAGTTATCATTGGTCGCCGCCGCCGTGACCACCTGATAACGATAGTTGAGTTTAAGAAGGGCTGTTCTTAGTTGTATGCCAGAAGCATTATTGCGGTATTCATTTAATGTGACAATAGAAGGCTGTGCACGTTCAATTGTTTTCACAATTTGAAGTACCCGAGTACCTCCACCTTGTCTGATGTTCCAGGAGAGGATGCGAATCACAAATTAGCCTGATTAATCCCTATAAGCATTTCTGATGTTCTGTATCAAATCTGGAGATACAGAAGGTCTTCTGACGTTGCTGCGAATAAACTCGCGTGCAGATTTTTCTTGATTAAAAAGCTTGACAAAGTTGGGATCTTGGTTGACATCAGTAAGTAATGATTGCTCGTCTTCTTTGCTCAATGCTTTATCAAAGAAGAGACTGACTCGGTTTCTCATTTCTTGATCATCAAATCGATTTGTCATGATCTACGTTTTTAAGGTATATAATTAAATTGGGTATATAATTCTCAAATTTTACTATTCCTCTTCACTACTTTTCTTTGCTCTTCCTCTCTTATCTTCATAACCGAGATTCGTCGCGTAGCGTTTTAATTTCTCTTTGAGCATATTTCTTGCTCTGAATAATCTAGATCGTACTGTTCCGATTGGAACGTCAATGATTTTAGAAATTTCCTCGTAAGTGAATCCTTCAACATCACATAAAAGGACAACTGTTCTAAAATCAATGGGCAGCGAATTTATCGCAATGGTGACTTCATCACCCATCATACTTGCAAAAATCTCTTCCCTCAAATCCAAATAGCCAGGTACTCTCGAATCATCGCTGTCGTGGTAACTGACTATATCTTCAAAATCAACGCGTGTCGGTCGTTTCTTTTTCTTCCGATACTCGTTAATATATGCGTTCTTTAAAATTTTAAACAACCATGCCTTCGCATTAGTTCCCTGTTCGTATTTATCTATAAAACGATGTGCCTTCATATAGGTCTCTTGGACCAAATCATTCGCATCATCTTCATCATAAGATAAATGAAAAGCAAATGTCTTTAGTGCATCAATATGAGGCAATAATTCAGACTCAAATACTTCGTCGTTTGTTGTTTTCGCTGGTCGACTCAAGATCAAATATTTATATAAAAATACAGATTTTCTTCTATTCCACTTTCATCACTCTACTTCCGGCTATCATAAACACGCTGTCAGCTAGTTTATAATCTAATGTGTAATTGCCGGTAAAAATCCCAAAGGCTGGCAAGATACCATGAGTTTCTGTAAAGTAAAAACATGGAAGCCGTACACTTTGTTTCGCTTTTCCTTTAATTCTTACTGCTGGATGAATGTGACCATGAATATTATATTTTTCTGTCTCAATTAATGGTTCATGACTAAACACAAACGGACCTAGCTCGAGTGTCTTCTCATGAATTGACATTGGTATCCGTTCATAATCACTGCCAGATAAGATATCGTGATTACCCATCACTAAATGAAATTGAATTTGTCCATTTCTATAAAGAAAATCCACAAAATGGTCCCATTCTTCATTTTTATAGCTGTGAAACAAATCGCCAAGTATATACACATCTTTGATACGATAACTATTCACTAGTCTTTCGAGCATGAGTAATGAATCGACAGCTGCCTCCTTAGGAACACCAATTCCTGCTTTTCTAAAATGAGAGATTTTTCCAAGATGTGTATCAGACAAAATTAAAGCTTCCTGACGCTGCCAAAAGATTGCTTTTTCAGGAAGCAATTCCAACTTTTCGTCTTTCAAATCAAACAAACAACTTTTTTTAGCAAGCATATTGCAAATAACGGAAAAAATTTCACGGCTAAATTGGATGAGGTCCGTTCCTACCTTTTTTCAATAAAAGCTACTTTAGTCTTGTATACAACACTGGTTTCACATAAATGCCTGATCGATTTTTACTCAGAAGAAATATTCATTTAAAAAGTGCACGTATATGAATATTTATAGTAAATTGCGTTTCACAAAATTGGTTAACCAAAAATTGGTTATCCAAAATTAAGTCCTATTATAGAGGTCTTAAACAAATTTATTTAAAGTCACTTCTATAAATTTTGAAGAAAGTTTCGACTTTCGAATGCATCTAATAATTATTTTTTAATGAAAAAACTATTTATAATCATGTACAAAAACACCAAATCATGGCCTTCACTGAAGGTTGGTTTAATGTTGTGCTTTGTATTACTTGGCACAGCATTTCTGAGTGCTCAAAATGCAAGTGGTCAACTGTTTGATGAAGACGGTCAACCACTTATTGGAGCAAATATCCTACTTCAAGGAACAGCAGTAGGAACCATCACGGATATTGATGGAAAATTTTCAATTGAGGCAGACCCAGGAGATGTTCTTGTGATAAGCTATATTGGCTATGAAGAACAAGAAGCAACAGTTGTCGCTGGATCCGATATCAATCTTGTGATGGCTCCAAACGCGCAAGCGCTTAACGAAGTCATCATTACTGGATATGGAACACGAAAAAAATCGCACAATACGGGAGCAATCGCACAAGTAAAGGGCTCTGATGTAGCTGCTATACAAGCGGCGCGTGTTGATGATGCTTTAGCTGGAAAGCTGTCAGGTGTATTAATTCAAAACCAAGATGGTGAACCTGGAGCAGATCCAAAAATTCAGATTAGAGCAGCATCATCTATTTCAGGTGATTCTAATCCTTTAATTGTTGTCGACGGCTATCCTATATCAGGAAGTTTAGCAACAGTCAATCCAAATGATATTGAAAGTATAGAGGTATTAAAAGATGCCGCTTCAGCTGCTATTTATGGATCAAGAGGAGCAAATGGCGTTGTCTTAGTTACAACTAAAACTGGGAAAACTGGGAAAGCCAAGATTAGCTATAATGGTTATGTAAGTACCTCAAGCCGATACGTCTCAGATGTTGAACAACTTAAGACAGCTGGAGAATGGGCTGATATTTTAGAGGCAGGCATTGCTGATGGCACATATGATGTATCTGAAACACCAGCGCAAGGCAACGCGACCGGTCAACAAATAGTAGATTATCGACTTAATGCTTATAGAAATTCTCCAGATGTCGTTGCTGTTGAAGATTATCTTTTCAGAACTGGTATCAACCAAAGCCATAACTTTAGTGTAGGTGGTGGTTCAGAGGATGTTAACTATTATGCATCTGTAGGATATCAAGACACTGAGGGAGTTGTCATTACTCAGGGATTTGAAAGATATAATGCTCGTTTGAATGTTGATGCTAAGCTTGGTGACAAATTTGAAACTGGGATAGATTTTAATGGCTTTTATGGTGACAGAGATATTGTAGGCCATGATATGAGAGATCTTTTAAGAGCATACAGTATTCATCCAATATATCATACAGAAGCATCAATCGCATTTGTTCAGGATCTGAATGCACAAGCAATTGGTTTAGGATTAGCACCATTTGACGCTGGATATAGAGGAGGAGATGCACCTTTCAATAATAGCATATTCACTTTAGAGCCTGGCATGACAGCACAAGACTGGCACTATGGTAGAAGTCAAAATGGTATTGGAGGATCAGGAGATGCAGGTCCAGCTACAAAACTTGACAACACAAATAGATTCGAAAAAACATATTTCGGAAATGTCAGTACTTACTTAAAATATAGCCTTGCTGACGGCTTGGATATAAAAACTGTATTAGGTGGAGATATCAGAGATTCTGAAGAATTTTTCTCCAGAACACTTGAGTTTGATTCTAGAGCGCGTTCGAATCAAACGGCGTTAGATAGAAGAGATATTCAGAGAACATCAGTATTAAGTGAAACGACATTGAGTTATAATAAAGTTTTAGGTCGTCATGATGTAGGTGCGGTCGCTGGTCTTGAATTTCAAAATTTCTATATTAATGGAATTGACTTAAATGCTACAAACGTGCCATTCGGTGAATTTTTAAATTATGCATTGTTAGATCCATCAGATATTGCTGTTACTGAAATAGATGAGACTGTCAATAGACGAAGCGTATTTGGTAGAGTTAATTATGCATTTGACAATCGTTATTTAGCATCTGTCTCCGTAAGAAGAGATGGTGATTCAAGATTTGGTGCGAATAACAGACACGAAATCTTTCCAGCTATTTCATTAGGATGGAATGTACATAATGAAGCTTTCTACAATTCAGACTTTTTAACAGATTTAAAGCTTCGATTTAGTGCTGGATCATTAGGAACAACTTCATTCCTAGGATCATACAGTTCATTGAGTTTGTTAAACCCTCAGGCAACAATATTTGGCACTGGATTTTTAATTCCTTCGGATATAGCCAATCCTGATTTGACTTGGCAGACAAATACAGAGACTAACTACGGAGCTAATTTTGGTTTCTTAGGGAATCGATTTACACTGGGTGTAGATTATTACAGATCTGATATAGAGGATATATTAATTAACCAAAGTGTTTCTGAAGTATTAGGAACAACATCTATCATACTTAACTCTGGTGATGTTAAAAGTTCAGGATTAGAGTTAGAGCTTGGTGCTGCAGTCGTTAATAATTCAAATCTTCGATGGAACATTAGTGCTAATTTATCTACAGTGAATACAGAAATTACTGATCTAGGAAATCTTGATGAATTACCAAGAGAACTGTATGGTCAGTCTGGTAGAGCACCTGTATTTAGAAACTATGTTGGTGGAGAAATAGGTGAAATGTGGGGAATAGAAACCCAAGGTCGTGTAGAGACTGAATTTATGAAAGATCCTACTCGTAATATAGGTATCAATAGCTCATTGTTTTATGTTGTAGATCAAAATGGTGATGGTGTTATCGATAGAACAAGAACTGTTGAAGAGGGTGGGGATTTGGTCAAAATTGGACAAAATACGCCTGACTTCTACTGGGGATTGAATAGTCAAATGAGCTTTGGTAGTTTTGACTTTTCACTACAATTTCAAGGAGCACAAGGTGGAGAAGTGTGGAATGTTGATCCTATTTACTGGCAGTCAGAATTTGGAGGAAGAGTTAAAGATAGCTTTGATGAAGATGGTGATGGTAGAGCAGATCACAATGGTCAATTTTATGACCAGCCAAGAAATGCGCTGGACTCTCAAATCCAGGATGCATCATATATCGCTTTGAGAAACCTGACTTTAGGCTATACGCTTGATCCAAGTATTGCTAGCAATATTGGTCTAGGTTCTATAAGAGTGTATGTAGCATCATCTAACTTACTCTATTTAATGAGTGATAGTTATACTTCACTAAATCCAGAAGGTGTAGAGATTACCAATGGTGGTTATAGAGGCCCTACCACATATGGTGTGCAAGTAGGTGCAAGTCC
>Ga0209187_1001789_pt1 | contig 23184 bp, 20 predicted proteins | sample BantaG_FD_187430 | JGI IMG/M metagenome (GOLD analysis project Ga0209187, IMG submission 187430) | Marine algal microbial communities from Bantry Bay, Ireland - BantryBay_4 metaG (SPAdes) (version 2) | ecosystem: Host-associated > Algae > Red algae > Unclassified | place: Bantry Bay, Ireland...
TATCTACAGGCTTATTTAGATGAATTTTGCTACAAAGTGAATCGTAGATATTTTGGACACAGATTATTTGATCAGCTAATTTTGGCTATGGCTAAAAGTTACTGGTAACTATGCGCACATTCATATAATTTAATACTCTCTATCAACCATGAACATAATTATGGATTCTAATAGGGCTTTATCTTTTGAATCTGGTACTTCGCCATAAGCACTATAAAATTCTTTCAATGCTGCTCCTGCCATATTTTTTGAAACTTTCCTCGCATAATCAATGCTATGGTAATGTTTCATTCGGTCAAGCACCCATTCTGCGGTTCCATTGGTTTCTTCACTTCTGCAATTTTTTAAATAGTTAATAACTCTTTTTTTCTCATTTGGAGTAGCATTGTTCAATAAGTGAATCAACATCAACGTACGTTTTCCTTCTAAAATATCACCACCTATTTCCTTTCCGTATTTACTTTCTTCTCCCACCAAATTGAGCACATCATCTTGGATTTGAAAGGCAGTTCCCATGAAATATCCAAAACGGTTAAAACGGTCTGGGTTTACCTTTGCTCTACTTCCAATAATAGCCCCAATGCGGAGCGGATGGATGCATGTGTAATAGCAAGTTTTCTTGAGAATCATCTTTAGGTAATCATCATCTGTTAGATCGCAATCGTTGTCTTTTCTCCATCCAAGTTCCATAGCTTGTCCTTCGACAGATTGCCTCACCATGTGTTCTATTTCAGAAAACACCTTCCAAGCCAAGGATGGTCCTAACACGGTCATATTCATCATAAGTGGTCTAATTGAAAGCACGTTCATTGCATCGCCAACATTAATTGCAATTCCAATATTATTATATTCATGCATGGTTAGTTTATTTCTTCTAAACTCACTACCATCTTCTATATCATCATGTACTAAAAATGCATTGTGAAAGAGTTCAAGTGATGCAGCTGAATTTACTACCATTTCCTCACTGCCACCCCAAGCTTTACAAGAGGCTATACAAAGTCCTGGTCTAAAACCTTTACCTCCCCTATTTGGATAATCCAATACCAAATCATACAGATATTTTCTTGGCTCTACTTTAGGGGTAAAATGATGAATACCTTTCAGCGCAAGTTCTCTGTATTCTTGTAGAGTGGATGTTAAAACGGCAGTGTCCAAATCTTAGGTTTTAGGTAATTACATCTATAGCAATCATAGCTTGAAGATTCGGAATCTTTTTATCCATCAGTAGACCAGAATACGATCCAGGCTTGGTTCCCTTTGGTAGTTTTATATGAATTTTTACTTCTTTCTTCTCTCCAGGTTTTAGTACTAAAACTTCTGGATCCATCCATACATTTCGCATTAATATTTTTTTCCCGGATGGTTCTTTGAGATCTGTTTCTCTTAGAGCAATTTCCTTGTTATCCTCTTTATGATCATTTTGAAGTTGCATGGTTAATACAGCTTCCTCTCCGGCTTTGTAGGCTTTTTCATTTTGAATCACAGGGACGTGTGCTGTTTTTACTGAAGTCCCTTCATCTGATAAAGCTGAAATATTAACCACTCTTTTTGAAATACTTTCTAATTGAGATGTAGCAACAGATGCAATATCCATAAGCATATCGATTACCTCATATGCATCAGTTCTAAAACGTGACATAATATGGTCAGGATCCTGATCTCTTACTTGTTCAACATTGATGAATTTCTTTTCAATTTGCTTTGCAGCAACAATTCCTGCAGCAATTTCTTCTTCCAGAATGTCAGCCGCTTTTTTTACTACATTATGTGCGGTATCAACAGCTTTCTTAGCAGATAATTTTCGAATTCGAGATTTAGGTTGTCTAGATCTTCCACCAAAAGTTTCTGTATTGTTTGAATGTTTTCTCATTGCTTATGTATGTTAGATTACACGAATAGAATGTATGTTTTTCGAATCTGGTCTTGCAAAAAAGCAAGCATCAATTAATGCTGCTTCATTAGAACCACCTTTTATTTCTATAGCAGTTAAAAACGGAATTGACAGATTTACAGTAGCAGTTGTATTTTCAATCATAACAGTCTGATTAGAAATTAATGTTGATTGATTAAATGCGTTAACCTGAATTACAGGGTTGCCAAAATTTACAATACGGAGTTCCACTTCTCCTACTTGTTGTGGAAAATCAATTCGCAATCCTTCATTAGGTATTGAAATCTTTAGCTGACTTGTTGGTAATCCTATCGTTGTAAATTGGTTAGATGAAGAATCGTTTAAAGGTGTAAATTGAATACCATTAGTAGTTAATGGTATTTGGGTGTCTTGCTTAGGATCAACTTGTGTGAAATCTACACAATCTTTTGTAGGATTTGATTCTTCTTTGCAAGGCCCTAGCTGTGTTTCTCCTTGTACCCTAATGCTAGCTAAAGGTTGCCCAAAAAGCTCAATCCCTACAGAATAGTCGCTTACGGCGCAAATAGGATTACATATTTTTATACAAACAGGAATATCCTCAACGACCTTGAGATTCATATTCATATCAACATCCAAGGACTCCCCTTTTTCATTGCCTACTTTAACATGAGCAGGTTTATCCTCAAAGAGAATTGAAACAGGACATGGCTCATCGAGTTTGAAATAATGCTCAAGCAAAGCCTTCTGTTTTGGCCATTGCGATATCTTAATATCGTGGTTTTCTGGCATAGCAGTCTATTGATAATGTAAACCATAGATTATTGCTATTAAAAAGTAGACTATAGGAAGTAGATTACAGTTTACATTGGATTAAAATAATGTCTTTAATAGAAGTTTGTCATTCAATATACTATTTTTTTTTATTAGTTGAAAGTGGGGCAAGGGCTTTTCTAAAAATTTAAACGTGCATTTTATTAGAATGGAAAATAATATGAGTAATTATTTCCCATAAAAAATTCCTGTAATTATAATCAGAAGTGAGCAATGTTTTTAACGCAATTATAATTTTTATCTCTATAAAATAATAGACAGTCATTTGTAACTATGACAGCACGTTATTCTGCTTTTTTTATAAGCTATCTTTTTGATGTCTTTTTACAATGACCTTTCGTATATTAGTCAGACATTAATGCCAACTCATGAAAGGTCTATTACATCTCACCTCAGTAGTTTTATTTATTTCTTTGTTATTGTCATCTTGCTCGTCTGCAAAACGGACTGGTGATCTTTCTCGATCAATAGTAGCAGTCGGACCTCCATTACAGGTGAATTCTCTTTTCTCAGATCATATGGTGTTGCAACGCGATGATTATGTCGCTGTCTGGGGAAAAGCAACACCACACACTGTTGTGTCTGTCCAAGGGAGTTGGTCACAAGAAGCCAATGCATTTGCTGATAATGATGGCGAATGGATGACCAAAATAAAAACGGATAAGGTAGGTGATTCGCATAGCTTAACCATCGCATCTGATGGAGACACGGTAAAGATTAATGATGTCATATTTGGAGAAGTATGGTTGGCATCAGGACAATCAAATATGGAAATGCCTGTCAAGGGTTGGCCTCCGAATGATCCCATTCAAAATTCAGCGAATGAAATAGCTTCAGCAAATTATCCAGACATCAGAATGATAAGGGTAAAACGAAATAAGTCTAGCAAACCATTGGATGATTTTTCTGGTTCTTGGCAAAAAGCAACGCCAACTACAGTTGGTGATTTTAGTGCATCTGCTTATTTTTTCGCAAGGCGACTACATCAAGAATTGAAAGTGCCCATTGGGATCATACATTCGAGTTGGGGTGGCACACCTGCAGAGTCATGGACGAGTAAAGAACAATTGGCAACGCTAGGAGATTTTGACGAACAGTTGTCATCATTGATGAATAAAGCTAATGAGAGCGAGTCAGCAAATTGGTTTTCCAACAAACAAAAAAGAGCCATTCCTGATTCAGATATTGCTTGGAATACACTTAAGGTCATGGATAGTGATGACGCCACGATGATGCCTGAGAATAATCATAACATAACCTTGCCAGGCCGATTTGACAATAGTATGAATGGTGAAATAGATGGAGTTTTTTGGTTGTATAAAGAATTTGAATTAGATAAAGTCAACGGTGATATGCAATTGCATATCGGTGCTGTTGATGATATGGATGCTACATTTATCAATGGTAAGTCAATAGGAAGTATGGTTGGCAATGGAAAATACAATCTCAAAAGAGCTTACTTGGTACCAAAAAGACTACTCAAAACAGGAACGAACCTTTTGGCAATCAGGGCAATCGATACTGGTGGTCCAGGAAGTATTGCTGAGCCAATCGAATTGGTATCTGCAACTCAAACAATATCTCTTGAAGGTGAATGGACTTCAAGACCAGCTGCTGAATTTCATGATGGAGCATTGTTTGTGTATGAAGGGTGGAGTGGGATCAACAGACCCGAAATAACAAAAATTAATTCACACACACCTTCCGTTTTATACAACGCAATGATACATCCTATTTCTCCTTATACGATGAAAGGAGCCATCTGGTATCAAGGTGAATCTAATGTCGGTAGAGCTGAACAATACAGTCGTCTGTTTCCTACAATGATTAATGATTGGAGAAAACAATGGGGCTCTTCATTTCCATTTTATTTTGTACAAATTGCGCCATATAATTACAACAACAATAAATCTGCTGCATTACGAGATGCACAACGTCGAACCTTATCCCTCAAGCTCACAGGCATGGTCGTCACCATGGATATTGGCAACTATGAAAACATACATCCAGCCAATAAACAAGACGTTGGTTATAGATTGGCCGGACTTGCTTTAGCCAATGACTATGATAAAGATATTATTGCGTCCGGTCCATTATTCAAATCAGTTAAATTTAGAGAAGGACAAGGAGAGATCGAGTTCGACCAGATTGGCACTGGTTTAAGGGCATCAAGAGATGGATTAACTGGATTCGAGTTGGCAGGAAGAGATAATAAATTTTATCCCTCGCAAGCAGAAATAAAAGGTAAAATAGTTATTGTGAAATCTAGTCAAGTAGATACACCTGCGACAGTAAGATATGCATGGAATGATAAAGGTGTGCCGACATTATTTAATGAAGAAGGTTATCCAGCGAGTTCGTTTATTGCACAATATTAAACATGAAGACAAATCCACTTGTGTTTAAAGAAGCCTCATGAAGTTCGTGCGTATACTTGCGATTACGCTTTTTATTTTGATGATTCCTTTGGTTGCTATGCAATTCACTGATGAAGTAAATTGGACAGCAGGTGATTTTATAATGGCAGGTCTTTTATTATTTTGTGCAGGGGCAGTCTTTAACTATATCTGGATTACCATTAAGAAAAAAGAATACAGAATTTTATTATGCCTTGTCGCAGGATTTTTATTTTGCCTTATTTGGGCTGAGTTAGCTGTGGGTGTCTTTAATAGCCTGTTTGCTGGTGATTGAGCGATTCCTACTCTTTAGGCTTTCTGCCAAATCAGAAATCTTACATCAGAAATCCTAAATCAAAACATGCGATTTAACCATACGGGATTTATGATGTATGATTGATGATATATGAATTTTGATTTTCTACTTCTACCTCCCCACCCCTCATATCTGACCCCTCAACCCTCAAACCTGACCTCTCACACCTGACCTCTCACACCTGACCCCACAACCCTCACACCTTATCAATAAATTGACTAGCATGTCCAGCATAAAACAATGGAATATTCAACAAGTCATCAGTCAATTTTAGATTTAAATTTGATATACGAATTCTCAACGATGGCTTGTATCGCTTCTTATATACAGCTAAACTCTTTGCTTTAGTCTGGTCGCCAGACTTTACCTCAATGGGGAAACATTCACCGTGCCTTTCGATAATGAAGTCCGCTTCTGCTATTCCATCTGATGTCCAATAATAAGGACTCCTACCAATTGTTCTGTGTAACATCTGGGATACATAATTCTCAGCAATTGAACCTTTAAATTCTTTGAAGAACTGGTTGCCAGTAATTAATGTTCTTGGATCTAATCCAGCTAGTCTGATTAATAATCCTGTCTCAAACACATAAAGCTTGAAAGCGGTCAAATCTTCATATGATTTTAATGGCACCACTGGCTTGTTTATTCTTGATACTTTATAGACTAATCCAGCTTGTATCAACCACTGGATTGCCTCTTCATATTCTCTTGCTCTTGCACCTGACCGTATAGTCTTATAGATAAATTTCTTGTTTTCTTTAGCCATTTGGGAAGGCAGCGAGTTCCATACTTGTCTGATCTTTGTCGAACTTGTTTTATCAGCATGTTTGACAAAGTCCAACTCGTAGGCTCTCAAAATTTGGTCTTGTACATGTTGAGCCTCTTCTATATTTCTACTGTCTAAATATGTAGAAGCGACTTCTGGCATTCCACCAAACAGAAGGAATTCTTGATATATTTTTTTTAATGGATTAAAGAACGCAACTGGTAAGGACTCTATAGATTCATCTGCCAAAAAATGATGATATGTTTTATGGATCTTTTCATCTACAGCCAACAAATATTCTGAAAAATTTAAAGGATACATATCTAAGAACTCAACTTTTCCTACCGGAAATGCACGATTATTACCGATACTCAATCCTAATAGTGACCCTGCTCCTATAATGTGATAATCAGGAAAATCTTCCTCGAAATATTTTAAAGCAATTAGCGCATCCTTGCATTCTTGAATTTCATCTAACACGATTAAGGTTGTTTCTGATTCGATAGCTTTACCGTGAAGTAAACTGATTTTGTCTAGTATTGCACGTGGATTTTTATTTCCAGTAAAAAACGAGTGAATGTCTACATGCTTTTCAAAATTGAGGTATATAAGTTCTGTGTATTCCTTTTGACCAAATGACTTTAAGATAGTCGTCTTACCAATCTGGCGGGCACCCATCAGTAATAATGGCTTACTCTTTTTCGCTTTTTTCCACTTTAATAAATGTTGATATATTGATCTTTTGAATTCCATATTATTTCATTGAAATCAACTTTAAATAACCATAAGTTTTTCCAATTTCAAATAAAACTACAAAGATTCCTTCTAATAATGTGTAATTTATCACACTATTCGTTATAATAATGTGTAATTTATCACACTATTCGTTATAATAATGTGTAATTTATCACACTATTTGTTGCAATAATGTGTAAAACCTAGCTTTTATATCTAATATGTGATGACTGAAAGCAAGCTTAGCGACAGATACATCTCATGCAAGAATCTCTAAATTTCTTTACAGTAAAATCTCCTTAAAACCTCTTTAAAGCTTCGGCATTAAGAATGTCATGATATCATCATACACATCTTCCCAATTGTCATTCCTGTACTTGCTACTGATCACGTGACCACCAGCATTAGCAAATGCCGTTTTATGTTTTTGGTCATCACGAGTCTGCACTTGATCATAGAAGTCAAGCATAGCCGGGACACTGACAACTTTGTCTTGTTTCAATTTATTTTTATAGTAATAGCCCATGTATATAGGCAAGTCAATTTTATCAAAAGCCTGTGAGTTCATTGTTTGATCAATCAAGCCTTGTAACGCCAGAAGTCCATCTTTGTGATAATTGCCTGACCAGTACTGATGTAATTCCGTACTGTCAACCATTCGATATTCACCCCCAATTTCGATTAATTGTTCGCCCCAAGGCATGGTCATTATTTCAGCACCCTGGAATGCTATTTCTATATTTGGAGACAGCAATATTAATGAATGTATGGAAGACTCTTCAGGCGCCAAAGCTATGGATATCGTGCCACCAGTAGAACAAGAGACTACAATCACTTCGTCTCCGATTAACCGACCTATGGCAAGTGCTTCCTTAGCATCATCGACCCATGCTTGAGGTGTAATATTTTTAAAAGCTTCTTTGGTTGAGATGCCATGATCTTTTAATCTTGCCAGAAACAGATTAGCTCCTAAAGACTTTGAGAGTTGTCTATGTATGGGATCGCCTTCGCCTTGACTTGCACTAAAGCCATGTATATAAACAACGCTATAAGGTGTTTTTTGGTGGCTACTATCTGCCCAGATAACCCGAGCCTCATTGTCGTCTTTTAATTGAGCGACTTGAGACTCCTTAGCATATATCATGCTATCAATATCCTCAAGCTTCCAATTAAGATTTATTGGAGCCAAGTCTAATTTCTCATACTCTACTTTAGGTCCTAATGCAAATAGTATAGTTAACAGCAATAAAAGTATCAACAAGCCCCATAGAATCTTCCTAAGCATATCGGTGTTATTTCAAACAAAGGTAAACTATCTTAACTGTCAAGTTTCTGCAAATAGGACTCTCCGCCATCAATTATTTTCTTTTGCTCTTTTTCTGGACGCTTATTAAATTGTGCAACCAACATTCTCATTCTGGGATTTTTATAAAAGAATTCTTCATGAACTTTTAGAAATCGCCAAAACAAATTGTCCCATGTTTGACACCAATCCGCTTTTTTATAATTAGACATTTTCAGGATATAATTACTGCTGCTGATGTATGGTTTTGTTGACATTAATCCACCATCTGCATACTGACTCATGCCATAAACATTTGGTACCATCACCCAGTCATAGGCATCAATAAATAATTCCATGAACCACCGATACACTTCGTTGGGATCAAATTCACATAACACCATGAAATTTCCCAGGACCATAAGGCGCTCAATATGATGACAGTAACCGGTCTTTAATACTTTGTGTATTGTATCATCAATTGGGATGATGCCTGTGGTTCCATCATAAAAGCTAGATGGTATTTTTCGTTTAAAATTCCAAAAGTTTTTTGTCCGTTCTTCTGTTCCCTTAATCTCATATACTCCTCTGATAAATTCGCGCCAGCCCATTATCTGTCTGACAAACCCTTCCAGCGAATTTAAAGGCACGTCATATTCTTCTGCGAAAGCCGCTGCTTTTTGAATCACTTCCATCGGATGTAACAAACCAACATTGATGAGTGGTGACAGCAAGCTATGGTTTAGAAAAGATTCTTCTTTCACAATGGCATCTTCAAAAACACCAAATTCATGAAATCTAATCTGAAAAAATTCTTTTAGCCAGCCATCGGCATCTTTCGGGGTGACTGGATAGATGAACGATTTTCCTATTTTACCCAAATTATCGCCAAAAGCTTTTTCCACATAGGTGACTGCCTCTTTGACATATTTATTAGATTTTGGGAATTGAATAGCTGGAGGCGTTTTGCCCTTTGGATATTTTTTTCTGTTTTCAGCATCGAAACTCCATTTACCGCCAAGGGCTTCACCATCTTCATCTAAGAGAATGTGCCTTGCTTTTCGCTGATCCTTATAAAAGGTTTTATGAAAGAATTTTTTCTTCTTGGAGTGAAAGAAATTTGAGAGTTCTTCTTTATGATTGATGAAAAGTAATGAATCGTGTTTCTCTAACTCGATATCGTTTTTGGCACAACCAGATATAATTCTTTTCTCCAACCAATTATCTGTTGGATCAATGTAATGGATTAGCTCTACTGGTAAACTTGACAAGTGATCAATCAATTTCCTTATATCAGACAACTCAGAATCAGCTTCTATATAATGAACTGTCCTTTTCTTAGACATTAGCTCTGCTTCGAAGGCTTTCATTGATGCCCTATGAAAAACCAACTTTTGTTGATGAAAATTATACTGCTTAAAAAAGAGGTATTCTTCAATAAAGTATATTTCACCCTTGAATTTGGTGACCAACGGATCCCTCGTCAGCTGGTGGGGAAAGACCAACAATATTTCTGTCATCCTACATTCTTTGATTTATGTTTGTTTTTACGACATCGTTCACTGCAGTATTTGACATCGTCCCAGACTGATGCCCATTTCTTTCTCCAAATGAATGGTCTTTGACATACTACACATAACTTCGAAGGCAAGTGTTGTTTTTTCACTATAAATGTAAAGCAGTAGAGAGGAAATTGTTCACTGCGGAAAACAAAAAAGGTCATCCGATTTCTCAAATGACCCTTTTTAATTAAACCTTTAAACTGCGAATCAAAGATGGGGCTAAATCTTGTCTAATGACATCTGTGTATAACTACAGAAGTACCATATCATACCTACAAATTAACCACAAGTGTGTTTTATTGCACACAAACAGTGATTTAAGAGGATACTCTTTCAAAAGTTGTGAGATACCGAAATATCTCCTTTAGATACAGATTTAGGTATAGCCTTTGGGGGATGAAAGGCAAAGACCTAGATTTCACAGTATCTATAATTACAGATTTTTTCACTAAAACTGTAGCACCAAGTTGATCCTCAAAAGCCCCTTTAATGTTATAGACTGTCCAGCCGTAAATTGGATGTCACTAACATAATGATGCCACTAAGCTTTATGTAGCCATTGGAGGAATAAATATATGGACTGAAAGGGAAATCTTCCAAGACCAAACGATCTGGACAATCTTTACCAAGGCTAGCATAATTCTAAAGGTAAAATCTCCCGAAATATTAGAACATTTCGGCTTTGCTACTTTTTGACTATTAATTAAACTCAGAGTTTATTATTTTCTTCAGTAAAACAAGCTTTGAATCAACAAACAAAAAGAATATATTTGTCGTTACTATACTCAGAGTATAATTTTTATAACTAAACTTAATAGGTCACATGAGCGATTACACAAATTTGGAAAACCTCAGATTTCTTCTCAATGAGGTGCATGATATTGAAGGGGTCTTAAAATATGAGCGCTATGCTGATTATGATACAGAGGCGATTGAGATTCTATTACAATCAACAAAGGACACTTGCGATAAAGAGTATTTTCCATTTTTCAAAGAGATGGATGAGGATCCAGCAAGATTTGAAAATGGTAAGTTATATGTACATCCTCAAATTGGGAAAGTCGTAAAATTGGCTGGTGAAAACGGATCTATAGGTGCACAATTTAATTATGAGGATGGTGGACAACAAATGCCACACCTTCTATATGGAGCATTGTCGCACATTCAGTCTGCTGCTAATAATAACATAGGTGGATACTTTGGTTTGACAGCTGGTGCTGCAGGATTAATTATTTCATTTGGATCAGATGAGCTAAAGCAAACATACGTACCTAAAATGCTGGCTGGTGAATGGGCTGGAACCATGTGTTTGACAGAACCACAAGCGGGTAGTTCTTTATCTGACATCACATCAAGCGCTACACCTTTAGACGATGGTTCATATAAGATTAAGGGACAGAAGATCTATATCTCAGGTGGTGATCACGAATACAATGATAATTTCATCCATTTATATCTTGCAAGAATAGATGGGGCACCATCAGGAACAAAAGGAATTTCTTTATTCGTCGTACCAAAAAATCGAATTGGTGAAGATGGTGAATTGATACCTAATGATGTTCAGACAGCTGGAGATTTTCAAAAAGTTGGACAGCGAGGGTATTGTACTACTCACTTAATGTTGGGGGAGAAAGATGATTGTTATGGATGGTTAGTCGGAGCTCCAAATAAAGGCTTAAGCTATATGTTCCAAATGATGAATGGTGCAAGAATCGATGTTGGCATGACAGCAGCATCCATTGCTACTGCAGCTTATTATGCTTCTTTAAAATATGCTAAAGAAAGACCACAAGGGCGAAAATTGTCAACAGATGGGAGTAAAAATCCAAGTGAAGAGCAAACATTGATCATAAACCACCCTGATGTCAGACGAATGTTATTGCTTCAAAAAGCTGTGTCTGAAGCAAGCGTGAGTTTGTTACTAAAATGTTCCAGATTACTTGATGTGTCTCACAATGAGTCAGGTGAGGTTGCAGAAGATGCACACGATATGTTAGAATGGTTGACACCTATTGCTAAAACTTATCCATCAGAAATGGGAATCACATCTGTCAGTACTGGTTTACAAGTATTGGGTGGTGCTGGTTTCTGTAGCGAGTATATATTGCAGCAGTACTATAGAGACATTAGAATCATGTCTATCTATGAAGGCACGACGGGCATACAATCCCTTGATTTACTTGGTAGAAAATCCACAATCAAAAATGGTCGAGCACTTCAGTTGGTTGGTAAAGAGGTTCAGAAAGTGGTTGAAAACGCATCAACCTTTGATGACTTGAAGCCGTATGCAGACAAACTTGCATCAAAGATGAAGGACATGCAGGAAGTATTTATGCATTTACTGCAGTTTGCGATGAAAGGTAATCATGAGCGATTTTTATCAGATGCTACCATTTTCATGGAATTTGCAAGTACAATTGTCGTTGCTTGGCAATGGCTTGAAATGGCGACAGAGGCTAAAAAGGCACTTGTTACAGGCCAATTAAATCAAACAGAAGCATTTTATGAAAGCAAAGTACACACAATGAAATTTTATTTCAAATATGAATTGCCAAAAACTAGCTCATTGAAGGAAACTTTAATGGACGAGGAGGTATTAACTATTATGAAAGAAAAAGAATTGATTAGTTAATAACTGATCATCTTTTTTACTAATTCTATTTTAAAATTCTATAAAGAAAAGTATACTAATATGATAGACACAATCGTAGCAAAAATTCAAGAACAAGCTGCTACTGCAGCGCCAATAGGTGATAAGATTAAATTTATGATCGATGACCAGCCAATCCTCATCGATGGTACTGGTGACACAAATGTTGTTTCACAGGAAGATGCTGAAGCAGCTTGCACAATCACAACGACGACAGATACTTTTGCTCAACTGCAAAGTGGAGATTTGAATCCAATGGCTGCAGTCATGGGTGGCAAAATCAAAATCGCCGGTGATATGGGTCTTGCAATGAAATTGCAATCACTTTTAGGATAGCCAAATTAAGGTTCTATTAGCTAATATACTGTAGTCTAAAAGAATAGAAGGCAAGTAATATAGATATACCAAAAGGAAAGTGATTTGGATTTTTTATCAGTATGAGGTTATATTCGTTATCAAGTCGAGAAACGTAGTGAATGCAAGTATTCACGAGTATTATCAACGATGAGAACGAATAAAAGATCAGCTTAGAAATTCCCAAAATGGTATCTTTTTGGTATACAGACTGAATTCAAGAGAATTCAGTCTTTTTTTATGCCTGATTAACACCTCATTTCTTAGATCCTTATCGTTATAAAGACGTTCAACCAACGAGAGATACCGAAACATTTGGTAAATTCACCATGTATATACCAAATGTAAGGTGGTTTGGGAATATGTTGACAACGTATTTTGTTTGATATCAAGGCGAAAAGCACAGCGAATACAAGTATTTGCGAGCATTTTCAACGATGAGAGCGAGCAAAAGTCAAAGTCAAGTGTCCCAAAATAAGTTCCATTTGGTATAGATGCAATTCAATAAAAAGTAACGAATGAGATTTTCTACTTCTATAGTTTTTTTCATCATTTTCTGCGGGATATCAGGCCAACTCTTTGCTCAAGAAAGCTTTGATAGACTACATCAGTTGGGACAAAATATCTCCATGTTAAGTCAGGATATTATCCAATTGGAAAATGAGAATTACATCATGTTCTCTACTGTAGATACACTCGATGTGGAGAACCTTAATCTGACATCTGCAAACTTATCGATGTTTGACCCGAAAGGTAATTTTGTTAGTAGCGTAGATTATTATTTCAGAGATACGATAAGCCTTGAATCAGATGGACAAATAGAATTAACGCAGGATGGTTATCTGGTCAGTGCAATCAGTGACGCTGATACGATGTTTAACATCATCGTTATGTCATTGGATGTTGGCAGAAATCCAATTTGGACGAAAACATATGGATCTGGATTAGAAATAGCGCAAGAAGCAAATCACCAAGCGGAGATTGTCAATGTCTCTGATTCCATTTATGTGGTTTTAGCTACAATTCAAGGGGAGGAAAATCAAGAGCTTGGGATGATTTCATTGAATCCTGAGAATGGTGATATTTTGGCATTTAGCTCTCTTGAACCTAATATTACTGATGGATTGGTTAATGCGTTGGATCATAGTATGACGATAAGTAGTGATACGACACGTGTTATTGTTGGTGGTAATCTCAATGATGGAGCATCTATGTATCTCTTTGAAGCGGATGCGATATCAGGCAATATTGTTTGGTCCAGATCATACACGCCTGAAGGAGTAGCAGATGGTATTTCTTTAGCAGATATAATTGTTGCGCAAGATTCAAGCATCTTAATTACAGGTACCGTAGATGACAAAGCACTTGTTGCTAGATTTGATTCTCTTGGTGCATACATATGGGGTTTTGAATTAGCAGAGCCAATAAATACAGACGGCCTTTCTATTGATATTTTAGAAAGCGGTTTTATAAGAATAGCAGGAGGTCAAGTGACTGGAGAAGCCAATATATATACACCATTTCAGATAACACTGACACCAGATGGTAGTCCAATGAGCCAAGCTCAGTTTCCATTATTTTCTGGAAGTTATTTAGTTGATGCTAAGATGGAAGGCACGTTGGATGAGGGTTCTCTATTTCTAGGTACTGGAGTCGAAATAGACTCAGCAATTATAAGTGACGCTGTTCCTTCCCAGCTAAGACCAAGACTGATCAAGACTGATGCTATGAATTTGTCAACATGTGAAGAGGAATTAGTGATACGTTTGGATTCATCCTTATTTGTTATGGATACATTGATTTGGCAGATGACAGATATTAGTGACGGAGGAGATACCATTGAGACAACAGTTGCTGGTACCCAACTAATAACCACACCAGTGCTTTCACTGAGGGATACAACTTTTTGTCCTGGTGATCCCATCGAGTTTCTTATAGATGCAACTACAGAAGGAGCGGTTTCGTACCTATGGTATGATGCTGAAGATGGACCTGCACAACCATTAGGTATGGACTCTACTTTCTTGGGGACAGAATTGGATGTTCAATATGTGGCAGTAGTGACGGTGGTTGATGAATTTTGTTACGTCATGTGCGATACCACAACATTGACAGATCTTGATCCACCTACTGTGCAATTGGCAGTGTTAAATGATAATTTTTGTACGGATGGTACATTTGATATTTTTGCGCAAATTGGTGGGGCAAGTATTATAGATGTTGAGTGGTCTACTGGAGAGCGTAATGTAGCTTCAATAAGTGTGACAGAGTTTGGTGACTATTCAATAACTGTTACAAATATCTGCGAAGAAACTGGTATGGCGACGGCGACTACTCAAGTAACCGAAAATGATCTACCGGCTGCACTCGTCCCAAGTTTTAGACGATCAAATCCTTGCGACTCTCCTGGGCAGCTTGATTTGATTTTATCAAATGCATCAGATTTTATGAATATCCAATGGAGTACAGGCGATACTGGAGCTTCTACAACGGTGACCGAGCCAGGTACTTATACACTTGATGCACTTGATCTATGTGGCTTAGCTGTGACAGGTACAGTCGTTGTTGCAGATGATGAATTATTTTCAGATCCATTAGAATTTAGTGTTGATATAGGCGTATGCGACGAGGATAATGATATGGTAGAATTGATACTAAACATAAATCAAGGGACACCAACATTGATAGAATGGTTTAGTGTAGCAGACGGTACGACACAGTCTATAGCAACAGATGTGCAGACATTAACATTAAGTTCTATGGGCACTTATTTTGTGGAACTTACGGATATATGCGAAACAGTTGTTTCTCCAGATATTACAGATCCATGTCAATGCCTTCAGTTTCCTAACGCATTTCTTCCTTCAAGTCAAGCGTCTCGTGATTTTGGCCCTAACGATACTTTTGGACCAGTCAACAATTGTAGTGAAGTGCTAAGCTATAATCTCAAAATATTTAATCGATGGGGTCAAAAGGTATTTGAATCTGATGCCATTGCTGATGAATGGACGGGTAAAGAAGGCAACGATATCGATAGAGCAGGAGTCTATGTCTGGGTTGCTAACTATGAAACATCAAATGGTGAATTCAGCTTAAAAGGGGATGTAACTTTACTACAGTAATCGTGTATGATGGACAAGCCATTAGATCTCATCATCGTTGGAGCAGGTCCAACAGGGATTAATTGTGGAATTTCGGCAAAAAAGTCAGGACTAGATTTCGCCATAATTGAGAAAGGAGTTCTTGTCAATTCCATTTTTCACTTTCCAGCGAATATGACTTTTTTCTCCACATCAAAATTGCTGGAAATAGGAGATATTCCATTCATCTCACATACCGAAAAGCCAACAAGAAAAGAAGCACTCGAATATTACAGACGTATTGTCACTAGCTATAACCTTCCAGTCCAATTCTATGAGACAGTTAAGTCTTTAGAAAAAGGATCTGAGTATTATTCATTACATACGGACAAAGGGATATACAAGACTAAATCAGTGATTGTCTCTACAGGCTTTTATGACATTCCAGTGATGATGAATGTGCCCGGTGAAGACTTGCCTAAGGTTAAACATTATTATGATGAGGCGCACCATTATTTAGATCAAAAAGTATTGGTTGTCGGTGCAGCAAACTCAGCCTGTGATGTGGCACTTGAAACTTGGCAAAAAGGTGCTGAGGTCACACTTGCTGTTCGGAGTGCTGAGTTGTATGATCGTGTCAAGTATTGGATTCTCCCCAACATTAAAAATCGTATAAAAGAGGGTTCGATAGCAGCTCATTTCAAAACAGTAGTCAAACAGATTGAGCCCAAATCAGTGACGCTGTATTCAGAAGACAAAGGTACTTTCGTCATAGAAAATGATTTTGTACTGGCTATGACTGGATACAAACCTGATTATGGATTGTTTGAAAGAATCGGTATTGCAATTCAAGATGATGAGTATAAAACACCGCAGTTTGATGAAAAGACCTTAGAGACTAATTTGCCAAATGTATTCATTGCTGGAGTCGCAAACGGCGGACTAAAGACCAATAGTTATTTCATCGAGAATACGAGATATCAAGGAGACTTGATAATCAATCAACTTGTAAAAAGTAAGGTTAGCACATAATTTTAAAATCTCAAATCTTAAATATTTCTAAAAATAGCAGCTATTATGGATTTGATATCGTAGCATAGAAGAACCTTCGTAAGATCATACTTAAAAAAGTATATTTGCGATCGAAAACACAGAACATGTTAAGAAGCTCCATTTTATTGATTGCATTGTTTACACTTATTTCTGCAAGTACAGTTAAAGCCCAAGGCTTAAATTTCGGTATCAGAGCAGGATTAAACTATGGAACATTCCTAGGCAATGAAACGCCAGAGGAAGACTATAATTTAGCAAGTGGCTTTCATTTTGGTATCAACGTAGGTTATGAAATAAATGATCTCTTTTTTTTAAGAGGTGAGATTCTTTATACTCAACAAGGAACAGGTTATGACTATAATGGAGATGGCTATTACATCTTCAATGTACCGACCGACAATCGCTTTGTCATCCAAGACAGCACAAATCTTTCTTTAGAAATCTCTAATGCCTACGTTTCATTTCCATTGACAGCACATGTTTCTGCATTAGAAAAATGGGAGTTTCATGCAGGTGGGTATGTCAGTTTTTTAGTATCACCCATTGGTGCCGGTACATGGAGATTTGGAAGTCGTGAAAATCCTGACCACTTGTTTGAGCAGGGACTCAATTACAGTTACCGAGGTGATGGTCCTGGAGAGATAAATAATTTTGCAAACGAGATACTTCTTATTGCAGATGGTCAAAATGCATCGGTGCCTTCATTGGTTGGCGCGTATTATTTATTCCAAGAAGATAGGGGGAGTTTAATTAATCGAATAGATTATGGCCTAACGGGAGGCGTATCCTATTTTTTGAATAGAGGTTTATATGTTGGCTTGAAAGGCTGGTATGGCTTAAAAGACGTGACGAACAACAATGTCGATTACAGTTATCGTCGATTGAATCCCGATGGTAGCTTTATCTTTTCTGATGACTTTGATAGAAATTTAAATATAGATATATCCCTTGGATTTAAATTTTAATCTCGGCTCTTTTCATTATACTTCAATTCAATTTTGTGGTTGACAAAGAACAAGTATATCTGGCTTGTCTGAGAAGAGTTGAGGAGATGATCCAAACTGCACAACATTCGCTAAATCAAGCTGAAGAAGCTGCTCAATCAGAAATAAAAAGCAGTGCTGGTGATAAATTCGAAACGGGAAGGGCGATGATGCATGCCGAAATGCATAAGGCCAAACGCCACATGGGCGAGGCAAAAACTTTACTCATGGATTTGAAATCTATGAAATTGAAATCCAACTATGAAACTGTTGAAAAAGGCAGTTATATCATTACCGATACTGCGCACTATTTTATTTGTGTCGGACTTGGTAAAATTAAAACCGAGAATGCAAGCTGCTTTGCAATTAGCCCCGCTTCACCGATAGCAAAGGCGATGATCGGCAAAGCAGTTAACGAAGATTTTCACTTTAACGATAAGCGCTTTACCATTGCATCTATTCATTGATCTATTCTGCCCTTCATGTTTCTAGAAGACTGAACGTTTCGCCTCTGGCGAATTAGATTGATTAAACGTCAATCTGAAGTAAATGAATCTATTCGCCACTGGTAGACGGATGGGTTGCCCACTAAAACCATGCATTGATCTTTGCAGCCCTCCCCGTTTCTAGGAATATAGATTTATTTAGTACAACAATTTACTACCCAAACGGGTAGCTAACTAAGCATTATGATACCTCATCTTTGGAGTAAGATAAAACTTCCAAAATGAATACTTCAACTTCCATTTCCGAAAGGGAAAGACAAATTCTAATACTCGTTGCTAGGGAATTCACGATTAATGAAATCGCAAATAAATTATTTATTAGTCCTCACACAGTCGTCTCCCATCGTAAGAGTTTAATGCAAAAATTAAAAGTTAAAAATACTGCGGGGATGATTCGCAGAGCTTTTGAAACCAAGCTCTTACATCTTCCTAAGGTACACGCAGCATAAATTAGTCGTAAAACCAAAATTATTTATCACTTAATAATCGTCCTGCTCAGTCAGGGCCTAAACAATCTTTAACCCTAAAAAAAATTTTATGAAAACTTCTTATTTATATTTGCTTTTGGCAGTCATTGTCACTAGTTTCTTTTCACTTCCTTTTTATGCACAACAATCAGAAGTCATCCATGACTCAAACTCTAGTAGTCCTCATCTCCAATTAGAAGAAACCCAGAATGATGATTTTTCTAGACTTTTCTTTACGAATGATAATGAACCAACAAATAAATGGTCATTACAAGCTAGAGTTGGCACTAATCAACAATTCGGTGCCTTTTATAATGGTAGTTCTCGACTTCTTTTTGATGAAAGTAAACATGAATTCATGTAGCAATCAACTAGCTCACAGCCAGAACTAGATTTATTGCTGTCCTTAGATGATGGCACGGGTACGACTGCAACAAATTTTGGAAATGTTACTTAGTCTGACGATGTTGGTGGCACATTTGCCCAAATACGAGGATTCTCCAATCAGAGCGGATCTGCAATACCTGAATACCTCACACTTAGCGGTGGCATGGCTGGTGGTGTCGGCTCTAACTATATGACCTTGTGGAATGGTTATACAGATTTTGGTGATGAAGCTTTTATTTCTAGTGGTGGTAGCGGCCGTGTCAGGATTAAACATAATTCAACAACAACAAGCCCACAATTAAGAGTTATAGAAGATAGTAATGCTGACTTTGCAAGGATCATGTATACCAACAATAATTCAACTTCTAATTTTGCAATGGCTGCTCGTCCAGGAAGCACTTCTCCAAGGTGGCAAGTAGCTTATGATGGTAACGCTATTTTGACCGTTCATGGTGATGACATCCAGGATGATCCTGACAATGTTAAAACTGGCCGCGTGGGCATCAATGACACGAATCCGACATATGCACTCGAATTACCAAATGATGCAACTATAGAAATTGGTCAGGCAAGAGCTCAAGACTGGGATACATATTCGGATGCCCGCATAAAAACCGACATTAAATGCTTAGACAGTGCAATCGAAACAGTTAAAGATTTAAATCCTGTGAGTTACAACCATCATAGCTCAACTTTCGAAAAAGGGGAAGTTACTATTAATGAGAATGAGTATAGACGAAATCTTGGATTCCTTGCCCAAGAAGTATACGAAGTAATACCAGAAGCTGTTTCTAAGCCAAAAAATGAAAATGATGATTTGTGGTCTATGAGTTATGACAAGTTGATTCCAGTATTAACCAAAGCCATTCAAGAACAGCAAGTCATTATTGAAGACTTACAAAAAGAATTGGCCTCTCAGAAAATATTAATTAAAAAATGGCATCCACTAATTAATAGTCTATCCAAAAAATCTCTTGTATGTAAACAAGGAGGGATCTAGAACAATCCCTCCTTGTTTAACTATTTTTCTTTAAAAATATCTTTTTAAAATTTTCAATTTCTTAATTGTTGACTCATGATGATTAAATCTAATTATTTGAACGACCTAATTTAAATATCAATTTCCAAATCAATACTTATGAAAATAAATACCCAAACACATGGATGATCTTAACTATGTTGATCAAGATTTCTTGTGAATTGCAAGCAAAGCACACTGAGATTGAATACTATTCAACTGGTGGAAATCCACAACTATTATTAAATGAAACTGATTCAGGATATAGTCGATTGAAAATGCAAAATATAGAAAAAGGTAATTGGACAATAGCAGCCCGAACAGGGCCATTTTCGACGGATGATGACTTTAATATTTATTATGATAATGGCTCGACTCGTTTTAATATATTAAATTTTGATGCAGATACACCTCATTTTAAAATCGATGCAGATGTGAACGCCAGAGAAAATTTATACGTTGGATCTGATAATAATTTTTCGAACCTTTATTTACATCAACTGGAATGTTTTTTAATTCAGATGGAAATACATCAACTGGTGTTTTAGGATGGTTGAGGATGTTTTCTACAAACTCTCCGCAGATACAATTAAAAGGTACCGAAGATATTTTAATCATGACCATCCAAGAGCAGCAAAAAATTTTTGAAGATAAAGTCACAGACATCAATAATTTAAAATCTGAAATGGCCTCTCTACGTGCGATGATTGAAGACATCAAATCAAAAAAATAAGCCAACTCCTTAAAATCAATGTGTGAATTAATTCTCCAGAGGCATCAGTGTCTCTGGATTTTTTATTTAATGATATTTAATATTTTGATTGTTTATCACAATATGCTATAATAATAACGCTGAAAGCCACTGGTGGAACCCGTGGCTATCCCATCCTCTTCATGAGTCGAGGTTCCTTTCTTACATGATGTGCATTCAGCACATCACATTCCGCATATGCAGACCAGTCAGTTATTCTATAGAGGAGAATTTTGCCCAGCTATATAACTGAAGGCAGTACTCGCAACGATTCAATGATCCCAGCGGGATCAAATTATGTTAGCCACGGGATTTATCTCGTGGTGGAGAGATAAAAGTAAATGTAGTTTGGCGTGATTTTTTATTAAAATCATGACAAATTTATTCAACGAAGAAGGTTATTTTTAGAGTAAATCATACCAAATTTATTCTTTACTAGGTGGCATATTTTAGAGGAACCCATGCCAAATTTATCCTATGACGAGATGATATTTTTAGAGAAAATCGTGACAAATTTATTCAATAACAAATGCTATTCAGCTTCATTTAAAACGACATTATATTGTTGCAACTTTATCATTGCAGGCATGACATTTTCTTTCATTTTTTTAAGTATCGCCATTTTTGTTTGATCAGTTCGATCAGCCTCACTGACTATTTTGCCAAAGCCATCAAGTCTATTGGCTTTCACCCATTGCCTTAATTCTGATTCTTGCATCCAGCTGATTTGGTTGACCATCTGCATGGCTGTCATCTTAATCCAGTCAGTGTCTTTATTAGGTAAGGGGACGACTTGGCAAAGGCTATTTTTCTTTTTATCGTCGACAAAATGTGCTTCTACGTAAGCGATAACGGAAGCACTAAATACTGGTTGATATGGGCGAATGGTTTGTGGCGTAATCAGATCTCCTTGGAATATGGTTTTCATCTCTAAATTTGTAAGAGCACTCGCCGAACAGTCAACATGAATGGTGTTTTCTGTTGTAGGGATAATACCCTTTTCCAAGACTATTTCATTTTGTTTAATATGGGTGACTCTTCCTTTTCTAACCACCTGTGTAATCTTTTGTAATTCTACCAATTCCATTGGACTGACCGTAGCGCCATGAAACATAGAAGGCCTCACTGTCTCATCTATTCGCACGAGCACATTGGCTGCTTCAAGTTTATCAAATAAGTCTTCTATCGATTCTGACTGAGCGATTGCCTCATATTGATTTGCTTGAGTACCTATGGCTTTTTCAAAAAATTCTTGACTAGGTTGTGTGTTTTCTCTGTTGAGGAGCCAAGCATCTCTGGATACAATCCATGTAATTTTATTAGCAGGCACATGATTTTCTAATAACCACAAACAAGCATCTATACCAGTCTTTCCACCACCGATAATGACATATCCGTCTGGAGGGATATTGACTTTTGGCAGATCATTCAATGGCATAAATTTGACTCCTGGACTGACTTGAAAATTAGGCGTGTGGGTTGATGGCACACTTGTATTCAAATAGGTACAGTCAATCAACTTCTTCTTATACTTTACAGTAAATGATTCTCCAGTAAGCAAGGACATGAATGTATTGTCTCCTTTATATTCACACATAGGAAAATACTGAACTCGTCCAGTCGGTAAAAAAGTTTCTCGCATGACCTCTTCAAAATAAACACTCACTTCATTACCAGTAGCCAAACCAAATAGACCCTTATTTAATCCAATGTTATCTTTTTTACCTTTACTTAATTCTTTAGAACTGACACCATAAAACTGAGATGGTTGATGTAAGGTCACAAATGGATATGCCACATTCCAATGACCTCCAGGCTTTGCATATCGATCAACAATAATTACCGTGTCATCTGTTTCTGTCAAGAGGGTGTCTGTGAATGCCATACCCATGGCGCCACTTCCAATTATAAGATAATCTGCTTCTAGCATACTTGAAGGTTAATGGTTTTTGTGAAGCCTATTGTACTTAGGCCCGATGTGAAATTACGAATAAATGTTTCTAATTGTACTTGATGTAAATCTATGGTGTATAACAAATAATGAATGTACGCTTAATTACCACTATGCAATTCTAATGCACGGATGATCAGATTTTTATAGAAAATTAGATCTATATGAATATTCTATCATTTATCGATGAATTTCCTGATGAACAATCTTGCATACT
>Ga0209187_1001790_pt1 | contig 23178 bp, 10 predicted proteins | sample BantaG_FD_187430 | JGI IMG/M metagenome (GOLD analysis project Ga0209187, IMG submission 187430) | Marine algal microbial communities from Bantry Bay, Ireland - BantryBay_4 metaG (SPAdes) (version 2) | ecosystem: Host-associated > Algae > Red algae > Unclassified | place: Bantry Bay, Ireland...
ACGTTGCGCGGTGTATCAGCGGCAAGCGAGAACGCGGCGAGGAACGCCGACATCAACGAGAAGAGGAGCAAGTTTTTCATAAGAGTGGGGTCCATTACTTTTTATCGGCATCGCGGAACACGCGAAACAGATGGTCGCGATTGGCCTGGTAGTCGGCCTCAAGTTTGTTGCCTTTAACCTTCGATCCTTCGAGGATTAGCCAGCCCTTGTAGTCGATGTCATCGAGTGCCGCCTTAAACTTTGGAAAGTCGATCTTGCCCTCGCTGATCCGGTTGCACATGCCGCCCGTCGTAGATGAAATTGGGGCGTGCCGCCAGATGGATTCACCGAACGCTTACCTTTAAAAGAACCCGCGATGACGCCGGTGGTGGTGCGGACGTCGATGCCCGTACACTTGCGAGCGAACCACTTCGCCAAGAATTTGCGCGCCGACGGCAGCACCGACGGAGACGATTTCTTTCATCTTGTCCGAACGCTGCTTGCGCATTTGTTCTTCGCGTTTGCGGGTCTCCACTTGCGCTTCTTCGAACGCGGCATTGGCCAGCTTCTCGACTTCGATGGCGACTTCGGGAATGGCTTCGTAGTCCTGCTTGATCAACAGATCGCGAGCCCGGGCGAGTTGGCCTTCGGCGGCGGTGGTCTTGGCGGTGACGCCGAGATTGTTGTAGGCGCGGACCTCCGTCAGAACTTTGGCCGCCTGCGATAGCGTGTTGCTGGCGTGCTCTTCGGCACGGATGTCGCGGCCGGCAGATTCCTTGGCTTCTTTAAGTTCCATCTCGATATGTTCGAGTTCGCGGCGCAGCGTTTCCACGCCCTTGGTCGGGCGTTCGAGGTTGCGCTGAAACTCGTCGAGCTGACGTTTGGCGCCGGCAAAAATCTGGTTGGCACGGGGGCGGTCTGCCGTGTGCTGCGACAAGAAGGCGGAGGTCTCGACGGCTTCGTTTTGCAACGCGGCGACGGTCTCCTTGAACTCGGCCAGGCCGTTGGCGATCGCATTCGCCTCCGCTTTCACATCCGATAGTTCATGGGCGACCTCTTCGAGTTCGCGTTGGATCAAGGGCCAGTTCGGACGCGCTTCCACTTCTTGTTGTTCGATCTTGTCGAGCAACTTGCAGGCATCGCTGAGTTCGCGCGTGTAGTGTTCCGGTACGGTGTTTTTGTGCGTCTTGAGAAATTCGATCAGCTCGGTCGCGAGCGCGCTGGTTTCGCTACGGCGCTTGATGCAGGCGTTGGCGAGTTGTTCGAGTTTGTCGACGCAGCGTTTTGCGCCGCCAAAGAAGTGGCCAACTTGCTCGAGGTCCTTGACCACGGTTTCGACTTCGTTGGCGGCAGCGATGAAGCGCTTCTCGCCGAACGCAGCTTGGGCGCGTTCGAGGCGGAACCCGACCTTGTCCAAGGTGCCCTCTCCGCGTTCGATCGGGCTGAGAATTTCCACCCAACTTTCGCGGGCGTATTTCGCTTCGAGTGTGGCGATCGACTTGTCGACCTCACGTTTCGCGTTCTTCAGGCGTTGGATCTCGTTCTTACTTTTCTCGAACTCGAGTTCGTACAAGTCACGGCTTTCGATGGTGCTTTGAATGCGGCGTTCGGCCTCTTCGATCGACCGCGAAGCCAAGTCGGCGCTATTGCAAGCCGCGTCGACATCACCACGTTTTAGCGCCGGATCGTAGACCATGAACTCACGGTCCGCTTCTTCAAACATTGGGTCAGGGTTGCCTTCCGGCTCGACCATTGGAATGCCGTCGGCGCGGTGTTTTTCGGTGGCCGAACGCAAGGTGCTGAGCGCTTCGCGGCATTCTTTCACGGTGCCGACGCTGATGTGCAAACGGCCGAGATGTTCGCGCACATCGTGCAGGCGATCACGGGCGGTGTTGAGCGGGGCGGCGCGACCGAGCGGGTCGCCGACCGAAGCGGACAGATGGGTTTCGGCGAGTTGATTGAGGCCGTCCCATTCGTCGCCGAAGGGGATGTCCTCGACGCCGGCGGCGGCGAGCCCGTCGATGCTTTCGCGGATCGCGGCGAGATGGCCGCCGATTTCTTCCTGGGTGGGCGCGATGAGTTCGTGGGCTTCTTCGAGGCGGTCGAGTTCGCCGACGCAGTGGGCGAGCATGTCTTCCACGCCGCTGGTGTTGGCTTCGTCGATCAGCCGGGCCACTTCTTTATAGCGTTCGGGCGTAAGCGGTTTGTCGGCGGGCGCGAGCGTGTCGACTTGTTCGGAGATGTCCTGCAGCTTGAGCCAGCGGGTGCGCACATCGTGGATGTCGCGTTCCGTTTGCATGTAGACTTCGAGGGTGTGTCCGGACATCGGCTCTTTATAGTCGAGGTCGTGGAACGGCAGCATCTCGTGGCGTTTGAGCAGTTTGCTTTGCGCGTCGAGCACCTTGAGTACGTTTTCCTGGAAGCCCTTGGCGGGGTTGTGGAGTTCGGGCGGCTTAGCGGGTTCGGGGCCGTAGTTTCCGCCGGGGCCGCGTCCGTCGATACCGAGTTTTTTATTGCGCTGATCGCGGACGAAATAAAAAATCGCGGCGCCGCCGAGGAGGGCCATGATCGTAAGATTGAAAATCGAGAACGCGCCGGCGGCGACAAGTTGACTGAGAAAAAAGGAGGGAGTCATCGGGTTTTACGGGGTCGAGCTATATACGGGGTCGAGCTATGGTGGTGCGAATTTGAGATTCCAGATTGCAAATCTGCTCAGCCACCCGTGCCCCGACGAGGGAAGTCGCCGGGATTCTGTGGGTTATTCTGCTGCGCCTGGTCGGGCGGGTTGGCGTAGGTTTTGGTGAAATCGCGATAGGAGTTCAGCATGAAGCCGAGTCCGGCGGCGGTGAGCACCATCATGATGATCAGGTCGGTGAGTTTGAATTCATAGGTGAAAATGAGCATGCTGAGGATTTCGATCACGAGGATCGCCAAGCCGATCAGCAAGATGATCCAGCCAGTCATTTTGCGGGCGTTGTTGAACAGCATGATCAGGCCGATGAACATCGGGACGAAGATGATCCCCATCGAGGTGGTCCGCCCGACACCGCCGCCGCCGCGTCCCCCCAACGCGCCGCCTAGGCCCCTGCCGAGGATGCCGCCGCCCCTGTTAGATTCGACGTCCACCGAGTTGAAGAAGAAATAGAGGCCGAGGCAAGCGAGGATAAAGCCGAGAATGAATTGCCCGACGCCGCCGCTGGTGCCGCCGGAGCCGGGGTTGTTGTTGTGGGTCTGATTCATGGGTAGTATGTGCGCCAAGGTGTATGCAGTGTCAAATTTGGTTCTACTGCGTCTGACTGCAAAGGTCCCTTATAAATTCGCACGGAGTTTTCACCCGCTGCGGTGCCGAACGCACCCGCGCAATTCCGCCAAAACTTTGGGAAAACCAACGTGTCAGGTTTTCGGGTCTTAAGCAGAACGTTTTTTACCGCCCTTTTTTTGCATTTTTTTACTGCTGAACGGTCGACTTTCACTAACTAGAACGACCAACAGGGGCTGGGTAGCCCCTCAAAAAACGCCAATAATCAAGACGATCCGATATGATTGAAGTACAGAACCTTGAAAAACGCTTCGGCTCGTTCCGAGCCGTAGATGACATTAGTTTCAACGTGGACAAAGGAACCGTGCTCGGCTTCCTCGGCCCCAACGGCGCTGGCAAATCCACCACCATGCGGATGATCACGGGCTATTTGAAGCCCACCAAAGGCAGCATCTCGGTTTGTGGGCATGATGTCGTGGCCAAGCCGCTCGAGGCCCGCCGCCACATCGGCTACCTGCCGGAAAGCGCGCCGTCCTACGCGGAGATGACCGTGAAGGAGTTCCTGCATTTCATGGCCGAGATGCGTGGCGTCAAAGGCCGCCGCAAAGCGGTCAACGCCGCCATCGACAAATGTTTTCTCGGTGACGTGCGCAACCAAGTCATTGACACCCTGTCCAAAGGCTACCGCCAGCGCACCTGCTTTGCCCAAGCGATTCTCCACGATCCGCCGGTGCTGGTCATGGATGAACCCACCGACGGTCTCGACCCGAACCAGAAGAAAGTGGTGCGCGACATGATCAAAGAGATGTCGTCCGAGAAGGTCATCATCCTGTCCACCCACGTGCTCGAGGAAGTCGAAGCGATGTGCAACCGCGTGCTGATCATCAGTGGCGGCAAGATCATCGCCGACGGAACCAGCGGCGGTCTGATGGAACAACACAATGCCAGAAAGTTGGTTGATGTGTTCCACAAGCTCACCTCGACTGCCGACGTCGCCTGATTCACGCTCCCCCCTTTTTCCAGACTTTAGATTTAGACTCACCATGGCCTCTCCTCTCATTGCAATCGCCAAGCGCCAATGGCGCTCCTACTTTAACTCACCTGTCGCGTACGTGTTCATCGTATTGACGCTCATCATCACGGGAATCCTTACCTGGGTACTCGGTAGATTTTATGAATCGCGCCAAGCGGATCTGGAGCCGTTCTTCCGATACATCCCTTGGGTGTTCGCGACCCTCGTCCCCTTGCTAACGATGGGACTCTGGTCCGAGGAACGGCGCACCAAGACGGTCGAGATTCTGCTGACGCTCCCAGTCAAAGCCAGTCAGGCGGTCATCGGCAAATACATCGCGGCGTGGGGCCTGTTATTCGTCGTCATTGTGCTGAGCACGCCGATCGTGTTCACCACGATGAAGTTGGGCAACCCAGACCTCGGCAAGATCATTTGTGGCTTCATTGGTTTCTGGTTACTGTGCGGCGCGTTCGCGGCGATCGGACTGTTTTGCTCCACGCTGAGCCGGAGCCCAGTGGTCAGCTTTATCATCGCCAACGTCATTTGCATCATTCTCGTGTTTCTTGGCCTCTATAGCACGACAGAGTTCCTTTACGGGTTCCTGCCGCCGACGGTGGTCTCGGCCATCGCCAGCATGTCGGCCCTGACCAACTTCACCGAGATGCAGAGCGGTTCGATCTCCTTGTTCAATGTGCTCTACTTCGTTAGCCTGATCGTCTTCTTTATCGCGATGGCGATCATCAACACCCGCAACCCGGGCGAAAGCGGCTTGGGATTCGGCGGCACCCTGTTCGGCCTGCTGCTTGCCGGTGTGTTGATCGCGGTGAACATCATCGCGGCGCAGCTCGGCTTCCGCGCCGATCTCACCGCCGACAAGCAGTACACGCTAAGCGAAGGCACCAAGGGAGTGCTGAAAGACTTGGAGAAACCGGTCACCCTTAAATATTATTTCAGCCGAGGCGCAAAAGATATGCCGCAAGAGCTTCTGAGTTACGGCAACCGGGTTCAGGATTTGCTGAAGCAGTATGACCGCAAAGGCGGAAAAAATGTCTTCCTCGAGGTCTACAATCCCAAACCGTTCACCGAAGAAGAAGAGTGGGCGACCAAATTTGGACTCACCAATGCTCGGAGGATGGTTCCGGGAAATACCATCGATCCGATTTTCTGCGGTCTCGTGATCCAAAGCGGGAAAACCGACGAGATCATCCCGTTCATCGTGTCGCCGAAATTGATGGAGTCGCCGAACCAAGCGGAAACGATTGAATACGACATTACCAAGGCCATCGCCGAAGTGTCCCGCACGAAGGCGGCCAAAGTCGGTGTCCTGAGCAGTTTGCCGGTCTTCGGCGGCAGGACCATGCCGCCGCAAAACCCCTTTGGCGGCGGACCGCCGCCACAACCTCAACGCGCCGAGAAGTGGCATTTCATCAGCTTGATGCAGCAGATTTATGACGTGACTGAAATCAAAGCGGAGGCCACCGAGATCCCCGAGGACATCACCACTCTGGTGGCGGTGCATCCGAAAGGTCTGTCGGAAGCGACCCTGTACGCGATCGATCAGTTTGTCATGCGCGGCGGCAACCTCGTCGGCTTTCTTGACCCCTACAGCATTGCGGAAACCGCCGGCAACCAACAGATGGCGATGATGGGCGGTGGTGGCTCCGATCTAAACGGACTCACCAGCGCGTGGGGCGCCACCTTTAAGGGTGATAAGTTTATCGCCGACCCAGACAACATGTCGACCACCCGCTACCGCAACCTCGGCATCCTCGATATCGGTCGGGATTCCTTTGCCGAGAACATCCAAGCCATGCGTGATATCGGCACGGCCTCGATCTTTTTCGGTGGTGCGTTCGAAGTGGACAAGGAGAAGGCCGAGGGCGTTGAGATCGTCGAACTCTTCACCTCCTCCGAAGCCGCCGGGCCGCTCGATAGCTTCCGCGCCATGAGCGATGCCAATGCGCAATCGAAGGAACTTAAAGCTGCTGGGGAAAAACAGCCGCTCGCGGTTCGCCTCACCGGCACCTTTCCCAGCGCCTTCCCGGGCAACAGCAGTAACGCCACCCATGTCGCCGAAGGCCAGGGTTCGGTAGTCCTGATAGGCGACAGCGACGCGCTCAGCGACCAGTTTGGTTTCATGAATTTCTTCGGACGCTTCATGCCGAATCCGACCATTGGCTTGCCGATGGGTTTCATCGGTGAAGCGACTGGCAGCAGTGCGCTGATGAGTTTGCAAAACCGCGGCAACTTCAACCGCCGGCTCGACTATGTTGACGATATCGAACGCGAAGCCAGCAAGGAAACGCAGGAGCAAAGGGCCGGGATCCAAGAGGGGATTGAAAAGGCCAATGCCGAACTCGCGGCCCTCAAGCCTCCCGAGGGCGTGAACCCCGCTCTGTTCCTGAACAAGGAACTCAAAGCCAAGCAGGAGCAGATCAACGCGGATATTCTCGAAGCGGAGAAACAAATTCGCCTCGCCGAGGAAAAAAGCCTGAAGGGCGTTCGCAGTTTGGGAACCAAACTCAAATTTCTACACATCGCGATCATTCCGGGCATCGTCGCCCTCTTTGGCATACTCCGCTTCGTGCTCCGCAATTTTCTCGGCCGTCCAAAACGCGCCTAGCCATTTTCGATAAGGATTCATCATGAAAAAGACCCTCCTCCTCCTATTATTATTACTCCTCGCGCTCGGCGGCATCGCTTGGTGGATGACCCAAAGCCAGAGCGGCACTTCGACCGTTCAGGAAAGCGGCGACAGCCTGCTCCCCGAACTGGATCTAAACGAGATCGCCTCGATCGATATTCTATCACCCGACGGAACAAACACCGTCGCAAACCAAGACGGCCAATGGGTGCTGCCCAGCCTCAACGGCTACCCGGCAAATACCGAAAAAATTGCCGAGGAGATCAACAAACTCGACCAGATGAAGGTGGGCCAATCGATCCGCGGTGGCGAGGCGCTCTACGAGGACCTCGAACTCGGCGACGACGAATCCACCCGCCTCATACTCAAGGACAAGGACGGCAAAGCCCTCACCACAGTCTACCTCGGCGCAACCCGCGAGAAGGAGCAACAAGGCAACCCGCAGTTCGGTGGCGGTTCATTTAATGTGCCCGACGGCCAGTACGTACGCGTCGGCGACGGCGGCATCGTCCTCACCAAAGACGCCATCCAAGGCTTCGACAATATCGACAGCACTTGGGTCGAAAAAGAGATCGCCAACGTCGCCAAGACCGACATGAAGGAAGCCAAAGTCTCCACCACCAACGGCACCTACCTGCTGGCTGCGGTCGGCGCCGAAGACTACTACTTGGAAGGCCTGCGCAAGGGCCAAGAGATCGACAATTCACGCGCCTACAGCGTGCTCAACGCGCTGTCCTATCTCAACTTTAGTTCGGTGGCGGGCAAAGACGTCGACCCGGCCAAAACCGGACTCGACCGCGCCCAAAGCTTCGCTGGCACCACGACCAAAGGCCTCACCTATAACGTCAAGGTCGGCGGCAAGGATGACCAAGGTGATTCGTACATCACCGTGGATGCCGCAGCCGCTCCGAAGGACAGCCCCGACAGCGACGATCCCGAACAAGTGAAAGCCCACACCGAAGAAGTAGCTCGCCGCAACAAAGAAGCGGAAGACTTCAACCAGAAGCACAAAGGCTGGGTGTACACCGTGAGTTCGTTCAAAGCGGATTCGTTCGTCAAGCCGCTCAGTGAACTCGTGAAGCTCCAACCGGAAACACCGGCAAATTCTGGCGCGAGCGCTGGCGGCAACAAACCCAGCGGCGCGTTGCCACCGTCTGTCGGCCTAGTTCCCGGTGGGGCTGGAACGCCCGGCGGACTGCCCGTTCCGGCACCCGTGGCAGCTCCCCCATCGATTGCAAAGCCCGCCCCATCGATTGCAAAGCCCGCCCCGTCGATTGCAAAGCCCGCCCCGTCAATTACAAAGCCCGCCAGCGGAAGCGGCGAATCGGTGGTGTCTGCACCGGTTGGCATTGCTTCTGGTTCCGCAACTCCGGCCGTGACCGAACCGAAGAGGACCGCCCCTGCGGCACCTGCAATCCCGTCCGCAAAAGCGAATAATGACACGGCAGAAACCACCAACAAAGCCGGACAAACCGACGCCGTCGATTTCGATGCGCTGCGCGCCGAACTTCGGGGGCTAAAAACTGCGGTAAAATCCGCCGACAAAGCCTTGGACTCGGTCAAAAGAAATAACCGCAAGACCAACCGTCATCCGCAAGCGCGTCAACCGCGCAAATGCCAAAAGAAAGCGGGAGCAAACCTCGACGACGTCCTCAGCGGTCTGAACAAAAAACCTGAAGCCGAAAAACCGGCGGCCGAGAAACCAAAGGGGAAACGCAAGGACCGACCTGCCAAGCAGAACAAGCCAGGTAAAAACAACGCCCCAGGCGCAACCGCCCTACCCGCAAAAGCCGCGCCTCCTCCGAACGCACCACCAGCTAAAGCAACGGCGCCGAAACGACCAAAAGCCCCCGTGGCGAAAACGCCTGCAGTAAAGGCGTCCGAGAAACCTGCGGCCACGCCCAAGCCGATTGCCGCCAAGCCCAAGCCGGTTGCCGCCAAGCCCAAGCCGATTGCAGCCAAGCCCAAGCCAGTGGCCGCCAAGCCCAAGCCGGTCGCGGAGAAAAAAGCCGACGAGAAGCCCGTCGGCGCCACGGCGAAAGCCGTCCCGCCCCCCTTGGAATCAGAAACGACCACCTTCGACCCGGATATTCCCCTCGCCCGCAGCTACCCGCTCGGTACAGAAATCGCCCCGGCGCCGTGGGAGCAAGTGGACGAGAAGGAATATATTCTTGGCACCGTGACCAAGACGCCCGTTGATGACGGTGGTCCGCCGGTGGTGCAAACGATTCCGCTCGGCGCGAAAGGCGACGGCAAAGCGGCTCCAGCGCGTCCGGCCAGCGCAACCCCAGCCATTCCGGCAGCACCGGGAAAGACCACCGGGACATCCGGTAAACGTGATCCCAATCTTCGCCTGTACAACGCCCCGCCCGGCCCGCGCAATCCCAACATCCCGATTGCGCCGTCGCGGCCCTTCCTGCGGTAATGACCATCGCGGATTGGCTGGCCGACGCGCCAGACCGAACGGAGGCCGAGTGGGTGCTGGTGCATGTGCTCGGCCTTCGCCGGTTCCAGCTGCCGCTTGCGGATCCGGTGCCGACGGCCGCCCTGCCCCTCGCCGCCCGGCTCGCCGCCGGTGAACCGTTGCAGTACGTTCTTGGTGATACCAATTTCTATGGGCTCACCATCAACTGCGATCCACGCGCCCTTATTCCGCGTCCGGAAACCGAGGAACTGGTCTCGCTGGCTCTCGACGATATCCCGTCCGAAATTTCGCGCGAACCGAGCCCCCTGCCCTTCGCCGTCGCCGATGTCGGCACCGGCACCGGTTGTATCGCGCTCGCCATCAAATCCGAACGCCCGCATTGCTCGGTCACCGGCATTGATGTCTCTGAGGAGGCGCTGGCGCTGGCCCGTAGCAATGCCGAACGCACCGGCCTTGAGGTGTCGTTCGTGGCTGGCGATCTTCTTAGCGATCCGCCTGTAACCGGCCTCGATCTAGTGGTCTCCAACCTGCCCTATATCGGCTCGGACGAGATCCCCGAACTCGACGCCAACGTGCGCGACCACGAACCCCATCTCGCACTCGACGGCGGCCCCGACGGACTCGACTTGATCCGCCTGCTGGTGCTCCAGGCCGCCGCCCTCCTCCGACCCAACGGCCGCCTCCTGCTCGAGATCGGCGAACGCCAAGGTCCCGCCGTCGCGGCCCTGTTGGAGCAAACCGGCTTCGTCCAGGTAGAGGTCAAAAAAGATATTGCCGGTCATGATCGCTTTGTCATCGGTAGTGCGCCCAAGCCAACGCGTCAGGAAGATCCTGCCGCCGACATTGTGGCCGAGCACAACTAGCAAGCACCCCACCAACCCCATGGCCCGCTTCGACATCATCCAGGCAGAATGGCAGAAACACGCCCCCGCGCTTGCGGACTGGGCGATGAACCATCTGATCAACCGAAAAGATGTGTGGGGCCAATATGCGCCGCTGAAAGAGAAAGAGAAACGCACCTCAAAACGCGGATACCGGGCGATGACCCTGCCGCAGAAAGCGTTGCGCAACCGCGGCGACATGGTGACCATCGAAAAACTGCAGCGTCATTTTTCCGCACGCCGGGTAAACCATATTATCGGCCTCCACTGTCGCAGTCGCGAAGGCACCAGCCGCTGGTTCGGCATCGACATTGATTTGCACGACCCCGACATTCCGAACTACGAAGAGGCGCTACGCCGCAACGAGTCCTGCGCGATCGCCTGGTGGGAAAAGTTGCAGAAGCTTGGCTACGACCCGATGCTGTTCGATACCAACGGCGGCGGCGGCTACCACATCTGGACCCTGTTCGCCGAACCCGCCCCGACCGAGGACATCTACGCGTTTTCACAGGAGATCATTCGCGACTGGGAAGAACGCGGCCTCGACGGCGCCCCCGAAGTCTACCCCAAAGGCGACGGGATCGAACGCGTCGACTCCAAAACCGGCGAGGAAAAACTCGGTGCCTGGTTCCGCCTTCCCGGACGCCACCACACCCGCAAACATTTCCATATTCTCTGGTCCGGCGAATCCTGGCTCGACCGGCCCTGGCTGGAAGGCGAAGCCGCGATCGAAGTAATTCTGGAAAACCAACCGGGTCCGCCACCGCCACCGGCCGACCCCGATGCCGAACCGGTCGAACGCCCCTCGGACAGCGGGCCCGGCGCCCGCAGCGCCGGTGGCGGAGGCGGCTTCGCAGCCGAACGACCGACCATTTGTCTCGATTTTGACGGCGTGCTGGCCCGCTATTCTGGGTTCAAAGGCAAGCAGTCAATCGGCGATCCGATCGACGGCTCGATCGCGTTCACCCGCCAGTTGCACCAGACCTGCAAGATCGTGATCTACTCCGGACGGATCCAAAGCGAAGAGGATCGGGAGGCGGTGGAAACTTGGCTCAAGCGCCACCGCTATGCCTTCGACGAAATCCACACCGGCGGCCATAAACCGCGCGCCCATGCCTACGTCGACGACCGGGCGGTGCCGTGTCGGCCGCAGGAGGACTTGGACGCGTTCAAGAATGCTACCGCGGACTTGGAGCGGCTGTTGGGGAAGAACCTGGTCGACTGACGGCTTTTGGCCTTTGGGAAGTGATCAGTGGCCTTCGGCCTTTGGAGTGATCAGTTATCAGTGATCAGTAATCAGTGGTTCTCGGCCTTCGGCCTTGGGGAGTGATCAGTGGGGGTCGGCCTTCGGCCTTTGGAGTGATCAGTTATCAGTGATCAGTAATCAGTGGTTCTCGGCCTTCGGCCTTGGGGAGTGATCAGTGGGGGTCGGCCTTCGGCCTTGGGGAGTGATCTGTGGGGGTCGGCCTTCGGCCTTGGGAGTGATCAGTTATCAGTGATCAGTAATCAGTGGTTCTCGGCCTTCGGCCTCAAACGTGATCAGTGGGGCGGCCTTCGGCTTGGACGTGATTGGATTGTTGTCGGCCTTCGACTTTTGCGGGTGTGCATTGATCACCTGATGCCCCTTTGGCAAGTCGTGTGGAGGATTTCGTTTAATGATGATCTGCGGTGGTTGAAATTGTGAATTCGATTTTTCGCGCCGGAACGATGAAGAACGCGGCAGACGGTCTGAGCCACAGAAGTACACGTTACCTGCATGATCACTGATTCCGGATGACTTCCAAAGGCCGAAGGCCGCTGAGTACTGACCACTGATCACTCCAAAAGCCGAAGGCCGACACTGATTACTCCAAAAGCCGAAGGCCGAAGCCCAACCTTGACGCGCTCCCGCGCGATCTGCGATGGCTACGCGTCATGGCCACTCGAATCGTATCGGTATCAAATCAGAAAGGCGGCGTCGGCAAGACGACGACCTGCATCAACTTGGCCGCGATGTGCGCCGAACTTGGCCGTACCACCCTGATCATCGATATCGACCCCCAGGGCAATGCCACCAGCGGCCTCGGACTCGAGAAGGAAGAAGACGGTAGCATCTATAGTTGCTTGCTCGGCGAAGATGAAGCCGCCGACAAGTTGATGGAGACCTCGTTCGAGAATTTGTACATCATTCCCGGCGAACTCGCCTTGGCAGGAGCCGAGATTGAAGTCGCGCGTTCGGAGAACTACCAAGGGGCGCTCAAGGGAGCGATCCAGGATCTCGTCGACGCCGAGCACTTCGACTATATTTTCATCGACTGCCCACCGTCGATCGGCGTGCTCACCATGAACGCGCTCACCGCCAGCCACTCGGTGCTCGCGCCGTTCCAGTGCGAATACTACGCGCTCGAGGGCATCGCGACGGTGAAATATGTGCTCGAGACGATCCGCGAGAGCGGCACCAACCCGCATCTCGACTTCGAAGGCATTGTACTAACCATGTTCGACGGCCGCACCAATTTATCCAAACAAGTGGCCGAGGAAGTTCGAGGCTATTTCCAAGAGTTGGTCTACCAGACGGTCGTCCCGCGGAATGTGCGCCTCAGTGAGGCCCCGTCGCATGGCTTGCCGATCGGCCGCTATGCCCCCGACTCCGCTGGAGCCAAAGCCTACCGCGCGCTGGCGGAGGAATTTGTCGCCCGCGCTGAAAAAATCCAAGTCAACGGCGATGCGAAGACCGTTGGTGGCTAGCAAAGCGCCTCGTTCGATCCGAATCTCAGCCAGTGACTTGCGCAACAAGGTAGGCGCGAAAGTAGGTTCCTCGTTTTTTTGCTTCCCCATCAGGCAAACGAACTCTTAAGATCAAAACGGTTGCGGTGCCCCATGATCTGGTTTCATGGATGAGCCAAGGCCACGTGTTGGTTCACGTATTTGTTAAAGCGGGTTGGTCCCGTGGTTGTTCGAAAACGAAGGTTACACATGAAATCCCAAAAACTCCCCGCCACCGCCTTTTCGCGTGTGTGGCTTTTCTGCGCCATCCTGCTGGCGGGACTGTTTTCCGTCTCCGCGTTCGGGCAATGCACCTTGAACGGTATTCAGATCTCCGAAATTCTCCCCGATCCAAACAGCACCACCAACAATCATGATACTGATGGCAACGGCACCATCGCCAACAGCGATGAATACATCAAGTTTCTCAATACCAGCGGAGCGGCGGTGGATATCGGCGGCTACCAATTATACGTGGAAGCTACCCCCGCAAACACTCCTAGTCCCCCCTTCACCTTTCCGTCCCCGACCTTAATACCCGCTGGCGGATGTATCACGACGGTCCGCATTTGGGACGACTCGCTCTGCCCTCTGCCCGCGGATGTGATTGAGTCCGGCCTCATTCTTGGTAACGGCGGCGAACAAATTGCCCTGCTCGACCCGACGACCTCCACCTATATTGCCAGTTCGTACAATGGTGATGCCACCCCGGCAATGACCAACATGGCACCGTTCACGACCGCCACCGGACTTTGCAGCAGCTACGCAACCGACACGGATGGTCTGTCGATTCAATACCAAGCGGATGGCAGTTCGATCAACGCCACGCCGACCGTTGGAGGTGGGTGCGGCGCGTGCCTGATCACCATCAATTCCCTGACGGCCGTCTGCAACGGCAACGACGCGGATGTGACATTGATGTTCTCGACCAACATGAACAGCGGAACCTTGAACGTGTTCACCAACGGCGTTGCTGCTGGCACGGTAGCGGCTTCGCCGATTGTCCTCTCGATCGCCGGACCGACGAGTATGAGCACGGTGGAAGTCGTGCTAGTGGATTCGCTCGATTCGACCTGCACTGTTACCGGCGAAGTGGTGATTCCGACCTGTCCCGAACCCTGTATGATTAGCGTCGATTCCGTCACCGCAGCCTGCAACGGCGACGATGCAGAAGTCACCGTCACCTTTACTACCAACACCCTTACCAGCGGCGCGTTCAACGTCAGCACTGGCGGCGTCACGGTCGCCACGGCCACCGCCTCGCCCGTAACCTTCACGATCACAGGTCCGACCGTCGCGGGCATGATTGATGTTGCGGTAACCGATGCCAACGATCCCAACTGTACGTCGACCAATAGCGTGAGCCTTCCCGAGTGCCCGGTCTCTTTGATCGGTGCGGTTGTTCTGAAAGAACTCGTGTACGATGGCGGCTGCGGCCCCTTCAATGAACCCATCGGAGAGTACTTCATTCTGTGCAACCCTGATACGACCAATGCGGTGGATATTACCGGTTATGAGTTCGATGATGACAATGACTTCACGGACGGCGACGGGCTCGTCTTCCCCGCAACGACCACCATCCCAGCAGGTGAATGCATCGTGGTCTCGCCAACGACTCAAGCAGCTTGGGAAGCGGAATACGGACCGCTTCCAGCTGGCTTTAGCTTCGTTGATGGTTCGGTTGGTTGGCAGGCCCTCGGCAATAATGGCGAAGCCAATCTCGGCATCACCATGGGCCTCAATAATGTTGGTTATGCCGACATCGTCGGTGAAGGAGAGTTCCTCACCTTTGACACCAACACGATGATGTGGGTGGCCGGTGGACCAGCCTCGCTGATCTGCTGCGACGAGACGATCTCGGTCAGCGCGACACCCTCCGCTTGTGTGAACAATATGTACGATGTGGAAATCACCTTCAATGCAGCCTTCCCTGGCGGCACATGTGTGTTCGCAGGTGTGCCCGATACCGACAAAGAGATGGTGATCAACGTCAACGGCACGGACTTTTTCTTCCCCTACACCAACGCCTCCCCAATCACGATTTCGAACCTCGTCGCTGATGGTTCGGCCGGTCTTCCGGTCTCGCTCAGTTGGGAAGGCGATGCCGGTTGCGCCACCAACACCACCTTCGATGCGCCCGTCGCCTGCGGCGCCATGTGCGCCATTGGCGTTGGCACCATCATCGCCGTTTGCAATGGCGACGACGCGGAGATCACCGTGCCCTTCACCACGAACGCCACCAGTGGTTCGTTCAACGTGACCACCGGCGGCGTGGTCGTCGCGTCCGGAACGACCTCTCCCATTGTGTTCACCGTCACGGGTCCGACCACCACCAACACCATCAGCGTGGTTGTCACGGATGCCGCCGATGCGATGTGCACCAGTACCAACAGCGTCGTCTTGCCCGCCTGCCCGGTCCCCGTGCCCGACGCAGTTTACCTGAAAGAGATCGTCTACGATGTCTGCAATCCCTCCACCCTGATTGACGGCGCCGGACGACCTAGCGGCGAGTATGTCATCATCTGCAATCCCAACGCGACAAATGCCGCAGACATCAGTGGCTACGAACTCGATGATGATAATGATTTCACCGACGGCGACGGCGTGATCTTTCCTGCCGGAACGATCATTCCAGCCGGCGAATGCCTCGTTGCCGCCAATGCCTCACAAGCGGCGTGGGAAGCAGAATATGGCACGCTACCAGTGGGCCTCAGCTTCTTCGATACCGCCGGCATGTGGGAAACCCTCGGCAACGGTGCCGCTGGCGACTCGGTCGGTATCTCGAACGGCCAGAACAACACCAACTACGCCGATCTCGCTGCCGATGGTGAGTCCCTCCAATGGGATACCAACACGTTGGCATGGGTAAACGGCGGGCCAGCTTCCTTGGTTTGCTGCGCCGCGGACATCTTCATCACCGCGACACCGACCGCGTGCATGAACGACATGTACGACTTGGAAGTCACGTTCAACGCCCCGGTGCCCGGTGGCTCCTGCGTGTTTACCGACGTTCCTGACGCAGACAAAGAAATTGTCATCACCGTCGCCGGCGTCACCACCAACGTTCCGTGGGACACCACGAACTCGACGTTCACGCTCACCGGCCTCGTCGCCGACGGCACCCTCAGCAATGTCGCCACCATCGGCTGGGAAGGCGACCCCGGTTGCGCCACCAATGGCTTTTACGATGCGCCAAGTCCCTGCTCGGACTGCGGGATCATGATCCTCTCCGCCGCCTCCGTGTGCATCGGCAGCGACGCCGAAGTCACGATCGATTTCATGGACGCCAACACCAGTGGATCATTCAACATCTCCACTGGTGGCGTTGTGGTGGCCACGGGCACCAATTCGCCGATTGTGTTCACCATCGCGGGCCCAACCACCGCCAGCACCGTGATCGTTGTGGTTGCCGATGCCGCCGATCCCAACTGCGTCGTCACCAATGAGGTCGGCATTCAAACCTGCCTGCAGCCAGACTGCATCCTTGTCCTCACCTGCCCCCCGGACGCAGTGATTGGCTGCGCTGATGATTCCTCCACCAATATCCTCGGCAGCGCCACCGCATCCGTCACCTGCACCGCATCGGCAATGTGTGCCACGGCCGTCATCACCTTCGACGACACCATCGTCCCAGGTTGCACCTCGACCATCACCCGCGTCTGGATGGCCACGGTCGATTGCACGACGAATACAGCGATGTGCACGCAGTTCATTGAGATTGTCGACACCGATATTCCAGTCGTCACCCTCGGCCCAGACACCAACCTCGGTTGCAATGTCGGCATGATGCTTCCGCCGCCCACTCTCACCGCGACCGATGCCTGCGGCGTCGTCACCAGCGGTGTGATGGCTGTGGTCACCACCAACGGTTGCGACGTGATGATGGTTCGGAGTGCGTTCGCGATGGACGCCTGCGGCAACATGGGCGTTGCCACGCAGACACTCACTTGGATCGAAGACACCGAACCGCCGGATGCGTCTCTCGGCACCAACTTCTTCCTCTCGTGCCCCACTACTATTTTCACTGCCACCTTCTCGCCCACGGACAACTGTTCGGTGGCAAGCAGCAGTATCTCGCGGGTAAGCGGCACCAACGGCTGCATCCGCACCATTACCCGGGTTCGAACCGTGATCGACGCCTGCGGCAATGTCGGTGTCGCCACCCAAACGATCTCGTGGACCAGAAGCGACACCGTGCCTGCGGTCACGCTCGGATCCAACACCAACCTCGGCTGTAACCCCGTCGTGCCAATGCCCATGCTGACGGTCACCGACGTGTGTACCGTGGTTACCAGCGGCGTCTCTGCGGTGGTCACCACCAACGGCTGCGAACGGATGATGGTTCGCTCCGCGTTCGCGGTCAACGAATGCGGCAACACCGGCGTCGCCACGCAAATCCTCACCTGGACGGAGGACCTGCTCCCGCCCGTGGTCACCCTTGGACCCGACACCAACCTCGATTGCAATCTGGCCGCGCTGCCGATGCCGATGCTTACCGCCACCGATAATTGTTCGGTTGTAACGAGCGGGGTCATGGCCGTCGTTACCACCAACGGTTGTGACGTGATGATGGTGCGCACCGGGTTTGCCCTGGACGCCTGCGATAACATGGGGTCCGCCACACAAACGATCATGTGGACGCTCGACGCCGACGTACCGGTCGTCAGCCTTGGATCGGACACCAACCTCGGTTGCAATCCCACCAACATTCCGATGCCCACGCTCACGGTCACGGACGTGTGTACCGTCGTCACCAGTGGGGTTTCTGCCGTCGTCACCACGAACGGATGTGACATCATGATGGTCCGCAGCGCGTTCGCCGAGAACTCCTGCGGCGTGATTGGCGTCGCCACTCAGACGCTCGTCTGGACGATCGACAACGACATTCCGGTGGTCACGTTGGGTCCGGACACCAACTTGGGTTGCAGCGCCATGGTTCCGGGGCCGGCCCTCACCGTCGCTGATAGTTGTACCATCGTCACCAGCGGCGTGATGGTGGTCGTGACCACCAATGGCTGCGACGTGACCATGGTTCGAACCGGGTTCGCCGTCGACAGTTGCGCCAATATGGGCACGGCGACTCAAACCATCATGTATACGCTTGATGCCGGCCCGCCGGTCGTGACCCTTGGAGCAGACACCAATCTCGGCTGCAACATTACCAGCGTCCCAATGCCCATGCTCACCATCACCGATGTGTGCACGATCGTGACCAGCGGGGTTTCCGCCGTCATCACCACGAGTGGATGCGATATGGTTATGGTCCGTTCCGCCTTCGCTGAGAACTCCTGCGGCCAAATCGGCGTCGCCACCCAGACGCTGGTCTGGACCATCGACACCGACGCCCCGATCGTCAGCCTCGGCCCGGACACAAATCTTGGCTGTAACGTGATGCCGGCTCCGCCCGCCCTGATCGTCACCGACAACTGCAGCGTCGTCACCAGCGGCGTCGCCGCCGTGGTCACCACCAACGGCTGCGAACTCACCATGGTCCGATCCGCGTTCGCGATGGACGCCTGCGGCAACATGGGTGTCGCCACCCAAACCCTCGTCTGGTCCGTCGATTCCGAATCGCCGATGGTCACTCTCGGCGCGGACACCAATCTCGGCTGCAACCCGGTCGTGCCAATGCCGATGCTCTCGGTCACCGACAACTGTTCGGTGGTCACCAGCGGCGTCTCTGCGGTCATCAGCACCAACGGCTGCGAACTCACTATGGTCCGTTCCGCGTTCGCGATGGACGCCTGCGGCAACATGGGGGTCGCGACGCAAACCCTCGTCTGGTCCGTCGACTCCGAACCGCCGATGGTCACACTCGGCGCGGACACCAATCTCGGCTGCAACCCGGTCGTGCCGATGCCGATGCTCTCGGTCACCGACAACTGTTCAGTGGTTACCAGCGGCGTCTCTGCGGTCATCACCACCAACGGCTGCGAACTCACCATGGTCCGCTCCGCGTTCGCGATGGACGCCTGCGGCAACATGGGCGTCGCGACGCAAACCCTCGTTTGGTCCGTCGATTCCGAACCGCCGATGGTCACTCTCGGCGCGGACACCAATCTCGGCTGCAACCCGGTCGTGCCAATGCCGATGCTCTCGGTCACCGACAACTGTTCGGTGGTCACCAGCGGCGTCGCCGCCGTGGTCACCACCAACGGCTGCGAACTCACCATGGTCCGTTCCGCGTTCGCGATGGACGCCTGCGGCAACATGGGCGTCGCCACCCAAACCCTCGTCTGGTCCGTCGACTCCGAACCGCCGATGGTCACCCTCGGCGCGGACACCAATCTCGGCTGCAACCCGGTCGTGCCGATGCCGATGCTCTCGGTCACCGACAACTGTTCGGTGGTCACCAGCGGCGTCTCTGCGGTCATCACTACCAACGGCTGCGAACTCACCATGGTCCGTTCCGCGTTCGCGATGGACGGCTGCGGCAACATGGGCTCCGCGACGCAGACCCTCGTCTGGTCCGTCGATTCCGAACCGCCGATGGTCACCCTCGGCACGGACACCAATCTCGGCTGCAACCCGGTCGTGCCGATGCCAATGCTCTCGGTCACCGACAACTGTTCGGTGGTTACCAGCGGCGTCTCTGCGGTCATCAGCACCAACGGCTGCGAACTCACCATGGTCCGTTCCGCGTTCGCGATGGACGGCTGCGGCAACATGGGCTCCGCGACGCAGACCCTCGTCTGGTCCGTCGATTCCGAACCGCCGATGGTCACTCTCGGCGCGGACACCAATCTCGGCTGCAACCCGGTCGTGCCGATGCCGATGCTCTCGGTCACCGACAACTGTTCGGTGGTTACCAGCGGCGTCTCCGCGGTCATCACCACCAACGGCTGCGAACTCACCATGGTCCGTTCCGCGTTCGCGATGGACGGCTGCGGCAACATGGGCTCCGCGACCCAGACCCTCGTCTGGTCCGTCGATTCCGAACCGCCGATGGTCACTCTCGGCGCGGACACCAATCTCGGCTGCAACCCAGTCGTGCCGATGCCGATGCTCTCGGTCACCGACAACTGTTCGGTGGTTACCAGCGGCGTCTCTGCGGTCATCAGCACCAACGGCTGCGAACTCATCATGGTCCGTTCCGCGTTCGCGATGGACGGCTGCGGCAACATGGGCTCCGCCACCCAAACCCTCGCCTGGACGGTCGACACCGAAGCACCCATCGTGGTTCTCGGCCCTTCGACCAACCTTGGTTGCGCCTCCATGCTGCCCCCACCGATGCTCAGCGCCACCGACACCTGCGGTGTGATGACCAGTGGCGTTTCCGCGGTCGTCACCACCAACGGCTGCATGCTCACCATGGTCCGGACCGCGTTCGCGATGGACGCCTGCGGCAACATGGGAACCGCTACCCAAGTTCTCACCTATGTCGTCGACAACAACCCGCCGACCATCGTCTGCCCAACCACCACGCTGGTCTTCACCAATGCGCCCGGCTTCGACTTAATCATCACCGAGTCCGACCTTGGCATTACAGCCAGCGACGATTGCGGAACGCCGGTCATCCTCGCGAGCACCTCGGTGTTCGACTGCGCCAGTGCCGGTCTCTACACCATCACGGCCACCGTTATCGACGCCTGCGGTCAAACCAACTCTTGCGACGTGCTGATCGAAATTGTTTGCGCCAGCAACGCCGTCGCGCCGAGCATCGGCGTGGATATCGTGGTCGACGATCCCGGCTGCTTCTGCGAGTTCGGACCCGGTTCGTTCACCGTCTCCATCACCAATGATGGCCCCGTCGACCTGATGAACGTCACGCTGAGCGATCCGCTCTACCCCGCCTGCGAAACCAATCTGCCATTCCTCGCAGTTGGCGACTCGCTCATCTACATGTGCGAAGTCACGCTCACCGGCACCGTCAACATGGTGATTGGAACGGGTTCGGCCAATGGCATCACCGCCACCGCGATGAAAACCGTGAACTACGCCTTCGACACGACCCCCCCGACCCTCGTGTCCTGCGCGTCGAACATCACCATCACCTGCGGCGATCCCATCCCGCCGCCCGACACGCTGAGCGTGGTCGGCACCGATGACTGTCCTACCCCGCCAACCGTGCTGGTCACCACCAACCCGCTACCGTTCTGCGCCGGCATGGGTGTTGAATACATCTACCAAGTCGCCGACGCCTGCGGCAACATGAGTGCCCCATGCACCCAGCAGGTGATGGTCGTCGACAGCGGCGGCCCCGCGTTCGACACCACCGTTACCGACATGATTTTCGCTTGCGGCAATGGCATCCCGGCACCGGAAGTTGTTGGTGCCACCGACGCTTGCGACGGTGCGATCAACGCCGACGTCACCATGACGCCGATCCCGGCAGGCTGCTCCTTGCGCGACGGCATGGAATACGTCTACAGCGCCACCGACGCCTGCGGCAACAGTATCAGCATGACGCAGCGCATCACCTTCGCGGATAGCACACCACCAAGCTTTAATCGCACCCCGGTCGGCAGAACGCTGACCTGCGATGAGGGTCTGCCCCCAGCTGAGTCGCTCGTCGCCACGGACACCTGCGCAGGCAACACCGCCGTCGATGTCCAGACCACCGCGATCCCGAACGCATGCACCGCCCTCAACGGCGTCGAATACGTCTACAGCGCCAGCGATCCCTGCGGCAACAACGTGACCGTCACCCAGCGCTTCGAATACGCAGCGATGAATCCGCCAGTGCTCTCAATGTTGCCAGCCAGCGCCGTGCTGCCATGTGGTTCGGTGGCTCCGGCGGCCATGCAACTCACCGCCGCCAGTTGCGGCGGAACCGTGATTCCGGTGACCCTCACCACCGAACCCATTACCGCCAACTGCACCGGCATGTCAGGAACGCGTTACACCTACCGCGCCACCGACGATTGCGGGCAATCCGTCATGCACGTCCAAGAGTTCACCTTCGAAGACACCATGCCGCCCTCGCTGATTTGTGGCGGGGATCAAACCATCACTGGCATCAACGCTGACTGCATGGTCGAGGTGCCCTTTGTCACCCGTTCGGCGAGCGACAACTGCAGCACCACCACCATCGTGCAATCTCCGGCTCCGGGGACCCCGCACGATGCAACTCAGCCCTTGGTCATCACCATCACCGCCTCCGACACCTGTGGCAACCAAGTGTCCTGCACCGCAACCTACACTTACGAATGCAACGGCCGGGTCACCGGTGTCGCCTGGCAGGACTTGGCCATGGACCAAGATCCGAGCAACGACGACCTGTCAGCCCTCGGCCTGCAAGGCATCCGGGTCACCCTCACCGACGGGGCCGGCAACATCATCGCCACCGACACCACGGACGCCCAAGGCGGCTACAGCTTTGACGTCCCGCAGGGCATGTACAACGTGAGTTTCAACACCGACGACGTCCCAGCCAATCTTGTCACGATCACCACCCCGGCTAGCGGCGCGTTGAACGTCGGACCCGGTACCACCGTCGCCAGTATCAACTTCGGTGTTGCCCCGTTGCCGACCGCGATCACCCTGGAATCGTTCGACGCCACCGCGACCGCCAATGGCGCTCGACTTGATTGGTCCACCTCGTGGGAAGAAGACAATCTTGGTTACCGAATCTGGCGCGGAACCGCAGAGGGCCCGACGCAACAACTCGACGGCTTCATCCTCGCTGAAAACCAAGCCGCCGCCTACACCGTGACCGACGCTGGCACGTCCACCCACTACTGGTTGGAAGTGATCGGCACCGACCTTGAGAGCGAGTTCGAAGCGACGGCTTGGACAACGATCCCCGCCGCCCCGACCGGTCCGACAACGCTCCTGCTGCAAGCCGAAGACGGCGCCGCCGACTTCACTGCCGGCGCCGATACCACCGCCTTGGTGGTTGGCTTCAACGCCGAACCCACCGCGACCGACGCCGATAGCGGCCTCCGTCTCGGCGGCGAAGTGCTCAACGTCGACGGCTCGTTCGGCATCTACCTGAGTCCGGCCGCCGGCACGCGCGTTGAGATATCGGAATAGCCCAAACCCGACCCACGTTAAAAAGGCAGGCCGCAGGGCCTGCCTTTTTCTTTGGTTCGGTATTCAAAGCGAAAGCTCTCGCCTGCTTCGAACCAGCGCGGAGGACTAGACCTGCAATAAAATCCATGCTATTCCGATACGGGCCTATTCCCTGAAGGTCCTCTTGATCTGAAGAGATAGGCGGACCACAGAGTAGTTCTTCCAAAATACAACTAGAGAAAGGAACTACCCCATGATCCAAACCAACCTATCACGCAA
>Ga0209187_1001791_pt1 | contig 23174 bp, 19 predicted proteins | sample BantaG_FD_187430 | JGI IMG/M metagenome (GOLD analysis project Ga0209187, IMG submission 187430) | Marine algal microbial communities from Bantry Bay, Ireland - BantryBay_4 metaG (SPAdes) (version 2) | ecosystem: Host-associated > Algae > Red algae > Unclassified | place: Bantry Bay, Ireland...
CATTCGAAACAAACTGTTAGCCAGAGTATTTGCTGTAGTCAAGAGAAATTCTCCTTATATAGACACTATGAAGTTTGCAGCATAATTTTCTTCTAAAATATTTGTTTGAATCATAGAATACAGGCAGGAATTCAAGGCTGTGGAAAAATGACTAAAAAAACATTCCTGTGGCTGGGTGGTCATTACGAAGCGCCCCTCTCCTTGGTTCGTGCCCTCACGGACCAAAACATAAGATATAAAAGTGTAGTTAAAAACTACACCGAGTTTCCTTTTTGAGAATAATGCGTCAGGCGGGAACAAAAAAAAGGCCATTCTCCCGAACAGCCTTTATTAATTTTTTAAATCAAGTTTATTGAACGTGAAAGCGCTTAGTAAAACGAGCTCCACCACTCTTCGTTTTCACGATATACCAACCGACGGCATAGTTGCTTACATCCAAGGATGTTTCACCAATAAATGTCAATGACTGTAAATACTGCCCACTCAAACTGTAAACGTCAACTTCAACTCCACGACTTGAGGAACTCGCAATTTTAATCTCATTCCAAGCATGTGTTGGATATACTTGAATACCATCTGTTTCATTCATCACTTGGATTGTTCCAGTGTAAACAAATTTCCCATCAATATCAACTTGACGAAGACGATAGTAGTTTTTCCCAAAAGCTGCATCTTCATGTAAATATTGATAATCGGAAGCTGCTCCTTGACTTGAAATTTTAGTTATTGGAACGAAATTTCTTCCATCGGATGAATGTTGCACCTCAAAGTAATCGTTCAGATCTTCAAGACTGGTCGCCCATTTCAATTCTATACCCGCCGCACTAGATTGACCTGTGAAAGTCTTCATATTAATGGGCGTTGGAAATGTTCCATAGATGCCAATTCCAGTTGTATTAGAACAGGCGCTCCCCTCCTCAATATCCATCGTTCCTTGAACACTAGTCCCGCCCCATGCACACAATCGATAAGTGACGGTTTCAGGTCCGACAATTGTCCCACTTAAACCAAATGTCTGACAAGAACCGGAAGTACTAATGGCTGTCGATGCTGTCAGAACGCTTGTTGTCGCGCCCACTGTTTCCTCCAAACAAAAAGTTGGAGGACCTGTAGTCGAGCGGTCGAGTTCAAACTCTAAAATTGAAGGTGTAAAAGTGCAACCTGGGCCTACACTATATCCCCAAGTGAGACATTCGTTGTCTGCCTGTGCATCAGCGCAACTTGTATTGGTGATGTCAAAGTCGTTATTATTAAAATCTGCTCCAGAGCCTTGATTTAGCCCAGATTCGCGACACAGATCTATCATAGTCAAACATGGATCTGTTGAACCCGTAACTCCATTAGCACCACCTGCAGCAGGAGCACAAGGGTCACCGGCAGCAGAACTCCAAGTTCCAATTTGCTGAGCCTGACCAATCTGAGAGAACAAAAGCATAGTGAATATACCGAGGAGGATATTGATGTTTTTCATAAAATTTCTTCTTTTGCTGCAAGATAGAAAAGCATGCTCAAACTGCGCTTCAAGAAGATTATCTTTTTATGAACACTTCGTCTAAAAACTCTTCAAACAAGCATAGAGTTCATACAAATCTTGAAAAGAATTGTACATAGGAACCGCGGCAAATCTGAGCACATTTGGCTCCCTCCAATCTACCACTATGGAATTTTTCTCTAAATGTTTGAAAACCTTTCTGCCATTTGAGTTGAAAAGCAAACTCAATTGAGCGCCTCGCTCCTCTTTATTTTCTGGCGTGATGATTTTAAACTTGAGTTTTTTGTTTTCATTCTTAACATGATTCAATAAGTACTCAGCATAAGCCGTAAGAGCTATACTCTTTTTTCTCAAGGCCGCTATACTAGTTTCATCATACAAATCTAAACTCGCTCTATGTGCAGCCATATTAAATACAGGCGCATTACTCATTTGCCAACTCTGCGCACTCTTCATAGGCTTAAAGCCTTTGGTCATTTTAAATCTCGTTTTCTCATCATAGCCCCACCAACCAGCAAGTCTCAGAGTCTTTGGATTGCTTGCATGCGTCTCATGTATGAAAGCACCGCCAACAGCTCCAGGACCTGAATTCAAATATTTATACGAACACCAACAAGCAAAGTCTACTCCCCATTTATTCAATTCAAGGGGAACATTCCCAATAGCATGTGCCAAATCAAATCCGACGACCGCACCTACTTTCTTGGCTTCTTGTGTAATGGTCTCCATATCAAAGAGCTGACCAGAATAATAATTTACTCCACCTATCATCACGAGGGCGAGCGAGCCTTTGTGCTTTTTAATCGCTTTGATGATGTCCTCTAATTCAATAGTGTGCTGACCTTTTCTTGGGCCCACTTCGACAATCGCTTTTTTCGGATCTAATCCATGCAATTTAGCTTGGCTCTCCACGGTATACATATCCGATGGAAATGCACCTTCCTCTACTAAAATTTTATAGCGTTTCTTAGTCGGCTTATAAAAGGATAACATCAAGAGATGCAAGTTTACCGTGAGTGCATTCATGGCCACGACCTCTGTCTTTTTGGCACCAACAATTTTTGCCAAAGATTCCGTGAATTGATGGTGGTATGAAAACCACGGCCTTCTGGATTCAAAATGTCCATCTACGCCCCAAAGCTTCCAATCTTCCAATTCCTCCTCTATATATCTCTTGGCCTCCTTGGGTTGAAGCCCTAATGAATTGCCGCAGAAATAGACCGCCTTTTTTCCGTTCAGTTTAGGGAAATGAAATGCGTCGCGCATGTCGCCAATAGCATCTGCATCATCTAGTTCTTTAGCAAAAGAACGTGCATTGCGAAATTGAATTTTAGATATATTCATAATAATGCCTCAAGGCAATTCAAAATGTCGTTCTAAGATAATCATCTTGTGCAAAAGTTCATATAAACTTAGACGAAATGTCTTACTTTCGTACTGCAAAATATGAAAACTGTGGCTTTAGAATTTGGAAAGGAAACCTATTTATATTGGTATGAAAATATGTTACTTCAACGCAAGTTTGAAGAGAAAGCAGGTCAGCTTTATGGTCTGCAGAAAATTCGCGGCTTTTGCCACCTTTATATAGGACAAGAAGCGGTTTCTTCAGGAAGCATGACGGCTATCACAGACAATGATAATGTCATCACTGCTTATCGCGATCATGGCATGGCGATTGCAAAAGGACTGACTGCCAATGAATGTATGGCCGAACTTTTTGGAAAGGCAACAGGCTGTAGCAAGGGTAAAGGAGGTAGTATGCACTTCTTTTCTAAAGAGAAAAAATTCTTTGGTGGACATGGTATTGTTGGCGGACAAATTGGTCTAGGTGCTGGAATTGCATTTGCAGACCAATACAATCAAAACGACAATGTCACCTTAACCTATTTTGGTGATGGAGCGGCTAGACAAGGCATGCTTCACGAAACCTTTAATATGGCCATGCTTTGGAAATTGCCGGTAGTATTCATTTGTGAAAACAATCACTATGCAATGGGAACCTCAGTTGAGCGAACATCTAATGTTTTGGACATTTATAAATTGGGCGATGGATATGATATGCCTGCGGCGAGCGTAAACGGCATGAATCCTGAAGAGGTGCACAATGCAGTTTTTAAAGCAGCCGAAAGAGCACGAGCTGGAGAAGGGCCCACTCTCTTGGAAATGAAAACCTATCGTTTTAAGGGACACTCCATGAGTGATCCTGCGAAGTATAGAACGAAGGACGAAGAGGCAGAATTCAAGGACAGAGATCCTATTCAATATGTAAAACGTGTTCTGCTTGAAAACGAAATGGTTGGCGAAGATGATATCAAAGCGATGGATGCATCTGTCAAGAAGACTGTTGCAGACTGCGTGAAATTTGCAGAGGAATCTCCTTGGCCGGCTGACGATGAAATGTTGAAAGACATTTATGTGCAGAAGGACTATCCATTTATCATGGACTAGTTCAGCATGAAAGAAATCGAGAAGCATTTACAATCCTATTTAGGAATCCCAGAAAAAGAAGTTGAGAAAATTTCTTCCTATTTCAATCTAGTTGAGATGGAACGCGATACTTATTTGATTAAATCAGGGAAATATAATCCAGGGCTCAGTTTTGTCCAGCAAGGCTATTTGCGAATTTTCACTATAGACGAAGCCTCTGGCAAGGAAATCACCCAATGGATTTCATGCCCAGGCACATTTGTAACAGATGCCGCTGCTCTATTCTTTGACGGGCCCGCCCGATGGGATATCCAAGCAGTGAGTGATTGCAAATTGCTCAGCATATCGCAAGAAAACTTCAAAAAAATCGGAGACCATATTAGCAATTGGCCACATTTAGAAAAACTTTTCTTGGCTAAATGTTTCATGACCTTAGAAGACAGAGTATTCAGTCATCTTTCACTATCCTCTGAGGATCGTTATAAGATGTTCTTTCAATACAATCCTGAATTATTCAACAATGTCCCCTTGCAATATATCGCCTCCATGCTAGGAATGACCCCAGAAACCTTCAGCAGGATTCGCAAGAAATTGAGTTCTTGATATATGTCAAGAGCTTAAATTCTTAAAGCCGCCATCTTTGTTTCAAACAAAAAAATAAAACAAGATGGCAAAAAAAGAAATCAACACATCAATCAACATTTCAGCGAGCGCTCAAAAAGTATGGAGCATTTTAACGAATTTTGACGATTATGAAAATTGGAACCCTTTCATCAAATCAATTCGAGGGAATGTGAGCCAAGGGCAAAAAATTGATGTAGAGCTCGATGGCATGAAATTCAAACCTGAGGTTCTAGTATTTGAAAAGGAAAAAGAGTTTAGATGGAAGGGCGCTCTCCTCTTCAAAGGACTATTCGATGGTGAGCATAGTTTTCATATCATAGACAATGGAGATGGCAGTGTCCGTTTTGAACATAATGAGAAATTCTCAGGCATTTTGGTAGGCTTATTTGCCAAAAAACTAGATGGTGAAACCACGGATGGCTTTATTGCGATGAATCAAGCGCTGAAGGAAATGGCAGAAAGCTCAATTTAAAATTCAATAAATTCTATTATCTTAGAAGTATGAAGTTTTGCTCGACACTTATAGCGCTCCTCCTTTTGTGCAGTCTTCTCAATGCTCAGGACTATTATGAAGAAATTGAAGACAAAGAAGGCCTCATGGCAATATTCAATTTTCAAGAACTCAGTTCATTCGAGAATGGTGTAGCTGAATATGTGAGCGACGGCAAACACGGCCTGATTGACAAGCAATTTGTATTTATCACTCCAAGAGAATATGATGATATCAAAAGAATTGAGAACGGCACCTTGGAAGTGCTAGAAAATGGGCATTGGTTTACGATTAATGGGCATGGAGAGTGCATCAAAAACTGCCCGTTGGGTGAAGAAAATTTAGAGCTCAGAGATTTGGACAGCTTCTCTAGAATAGAGATGCCGAGCTTCCCGCCCTATTTGACGAATAGAGTAAAACATCAACTTGATTTACTCGCTGAAATTTGGAAGGAATCGCCAGATGATTATTATACTCTGTCAGGGAGAAGCGGTGGCTGCTTCAGACAAGATCATAGCTGGGACCATGTCTTTAACTGCATTCAGTATTTGGTTGATGAACATGGAGTGGAGAGAGAAAATTTCATCTTTCAATACGGCTTAGGAGGTGAACACAATACCGTTACAATTAGAAAAACTGAAGAATGGGAAAGAGGCCCAATTTGCACACCACCTCCATTTCCAGACTTTACACGCTAAGACAGCTTAAGAATATTTCAAAAAATCGGGATCAGTGACGATGAAGAAGAGGTAAACTCCTAGAATCAAATAATGTATCAGAAGAACAGTGAGGCTTTGCCAGAAGGTCAGGGGCTCATCTCCCCGCCTCCGCAATACCCAATCAATCAGTTTACAAACAATTCCTGCGAAAATTGTGGTGCAAACAACTAGAAAAATGAAGACAGGTATGGCTGCTAGGGCCGCTTGAAGCAAAATCATATTTCTGCATTTTTAAATATTTTACCTAAATCCAATCTCAGCACACAATGTATGACTTTATGCTAATGAAGACTTACTATATACTCATTACCATGGACTAACTACTACTTACTACTCCTCCACCATCTGCTTGACCACGTGCGCTATATCTTCAGCATTGGGCTTAGAGAAATAGTCGCCATCGGAACCATAAGCCGGTCTATGCGCCTTGGCTGAGATTGTTCTTGGAGCTGCATCCAACCATCTGAAGGCATTTTGCTTTTCAATGACCTGTTGGAACATATACGCACTCGCACCACCCGGAACATCCTCGTCTACAAAAACAATGCGATTGGTCTTTTTCAGCTCCTCAATGATGGTTCTATTGATATCGAAAGGCAAGAGAGTCTGCACATCTATGACTTGACAACTGATTCCAGCAGGTTCTAGATAATTGACAATAGCTTCTTCTATAATTCTTAGAGTAGATCCATAGGACACTATGGTTATATCCTCACCCTGACGAATCACTTCAGGAATTCCCAATGGAACGGTATACTTCCCGATATTGGTAGGGACATTTTCCTTCAAACGATAGCCATTTAGACACTCAACAACTAAGGCAGGTTCATCACTCTGCATCAAGGTTTCATACATTCCAACGGCCTGAACCATATTTCTAGGTACGCAAACATTAATACCCCTTAAAGCATTGACAACCACACCCATAGGAGACCCGCTATGCCAAACCCCTTCAAGCCTATGACCTCTCGTCCTCACGATTAATGGGCACTTCTGTCCACCTTTGGTTCTATACTCCAAAGTGGCTACATCATCGCTCAAAGGCTGTAAAGCGTAAAGTAAATAATCTAAATATTGAATTTCAGCAATGGGACGCAAGCCGCGCATGGCCATTCCAATACCCTGGCCAATAATACTGGCTTCCCGTATGCCCGTATCGAAGACGCGCTCCTTGCCATGTTTCTCCTGAAGCCCTGCAAATCCTTGATTTACATCTCCTATTTGCCCTACATCCTCACCAAAAGCGAATACTTCAGCTCTGTTGGCCAAAAGCTGATCAAAATATTTATTCAAAATCTCATAGCCGTTCAATTTCTCATCTCCTTCATATGTTGGTGCCACTATATCTGTAGCAGCCACTCTATTCGATGAGGTAGAATATAGGCCAGAACTAAACTTTTCTTGGGCCTCAGCCTTGAGCTGATCCGCAAAGTTTTGAAAACGATTGCAGGCCTCAGTATCGCCACTAAAGGCTACAATACGTCCACAGGCTTTGAGAACATCTCGTCTTAGTGGTTCCCGTACTTTCTTGAGATCAGCAATAACGGATGCTATATATTCGGCATTTTCACCCCCTTCATAGACGATTTGATTAGCCAAGGTCTCCGTTTGCTTAATTTGTTCTTGGATTGGCTCTATAAAGGCATCCCAAGCACTCTGTTTATCTTTCTTGACCTCCACTTTGGCTTCCTTCGCCATAGAATCTAGAAAATCTTCATCAGCAATCGCATTTTCTAGGATAAACTCCTTTAATTTCTTCACGCAATCGAAATCGTTTTCCCATTCTAGACGCTCCTTGTCTTTATAGCGCTCATGCGAGCCCGAGGTTGAATGTCCTTGAGGCTGTGTGCACTCTTGTACGTGGAAAACGGCAGGAGTATGCGTATCGCGTACCTTATCTATGCCTTTCTTGAATACCTTGCACAAGGCCGCATAGTCCCATGCTTTGACCGTGTATATGTCCACACCACCTTCGCCTTCATTATAACGAAAGCCTTCTAAAGCTTTTGATATGGAGTTCTTTGTTGTCTGATATTTTCGTGGAACTGAAATTCCGTAACCATCATCCCACACAAAAACAGCCAATGGGGCTTGTAGTACGCCTGCTGCATTGATAGTCTCCCAGAATAGACCTTCACTCGTAGATGCATCGCCTATAGTCACAAAGCTGACTTCATTTCCTTTATTAGAGTATGTAGTAGAATCGGCTATTGCGGCATTCTGTCTATACATTTTGGACGCAAAGGCTAATCCTAGTGAACGGACCATTTGGCCAGCTGTTGGGGAAATATCGGCACTGGAATGCTTTTCCTCTCTCAAGTTTTTGACTTTCCCATTATCATACCATCTTGTGGCATAATGTCCATTCATTTGCCTTCCCGCACTAGAGGGCTCAGCGGAAACGTCTGGATTAGCATATAGTTGAGCAAAGAATTGTTCTGTATTGCTTAATCCCGCGGCGAACATGAAGCTTTGATCTCTATAGTAGCCTGATCTGATATCGCCAGGCTCAAAAACCTTAGACATGGCAATTTGAGGCAATTCTTTACCATCACCAAATATTCCAAACTTCGCCTTTCCTGTCAGAACCTCTTTCCTTCCAAGCAGACTAGTCTCCCGACTCACTAAAGCCAGACGATAATCGTTAAGAACTTCATTTTGAAAGTCCTTAAAAGATATTTTTGCACCTTCTAATATATTTTCAGCTGTATTCATTGTGTAAGAATGCAAAAGTAAGCTATGTCTGTAGAATTCACTAAAAATTAGGCATCCATAAGGCAATGTTAAACCCTAAACCACTTAACCCTGCCTTAACTTACATCCTTTCTCATTCAGCGTCTAACCATTGTACATTTGAATAGACTAATAACATAATCAACAAAAAAAACATACAGATGAAAAGAACAATTCTATTATTATCAGCAATCGTGATTTCAAGCGTAGCAATAGCACAAGTAAAAACAAGTGTTGCAGCTCCTTCAGTTCGTAAAGCAGCAGTTGCAACAGCACCAGCTAAAGCTAAGGCACCTCAAGAGGTAGATTCTAAAATGAAGTTCAGTAAAATTGAGCACAACTTTGGAACTATTCCTGAAGGTCCAGCAGTAAGCGTAGATTTCAAATTTAAAAATACTAGCCGTGAGCCAATCATTTTGAGTCATGTTCAGGCTTCATGTGGTTGTACTACACCAAACTGGTCTAAAGACCCTATCCTTCCTGGAAAGACTTCTAAGATCACAGCAACTTACAATACTAAAGGACGTCCTGGTAATTTCTATAAGACAATTACAGTAAAGTCTAATGTAGGCACAAAGCAATTGAGAATTAAGGGTGTGGTTGAAAAAGCGCCAAGTTCTTCAGTTCCTGCGAGCAAGAGTTCAATAATGAAAAGATAAATTTTAAAAGATATAATCACATCTATGAAAACATTCTTCTATCTTCTTTTATTGACAAGTTTTAGTTTGAGCACATCTGCTCAAACTAAGGCTAAGTCAGGTCCACTATTTAAGTTCCAAAAAACAACACACAATTTTGGCAATATATTAGAAGGCCCAGATGCGACCTATACTTTTAAATTTAAGAATACGGGAAAAGCCCCATTAGTCATACAAAAGTGCTCTGCATCTTGTGGCTGCACAACTCCTGCTTGGACTAAAGATCCTATTATGCCAGGAAAAACAGGTGCGATTAAGGTGAAATTTGCAACGGCAAAAAGACGAGGTACATTTACGAAAAAAATATATATCAAGTCTAATGCAGTTAATACAATGAACCCTTATGAACTCACAATCAAGGGCACAGTTATTCATCCTGAACACGCAAAGACGAATAAGGCGATGAAACCTTCAAAACAATAGAATTATAATTATACTTTATAAAAAAACACGCTCTCCTCGAGCGTGTTTTTTTATCTTCGTTTCTCATGAAAACGGCTCTTTCCATAGCTCGGCGAATCGCTTTTGGAAATAGAAAATCTTTCTCCGCATTTATCATACGCATTGCTCTAGTAGCAGTGGCGCTAAGTACTACTGTGATGATTGTGGGAAGCAGTACAATAAAAGGCTTTCAGCATAGTGTGAAGAACAAATTCTTTGAGAGCTGGGGACACATACACATTACCCCCTTTCTTTCAGATCCAAATCATTTTGCCCAAGAAGAAAAAGTGAAGCGTTCAGATGCTTTAATGGAAAAGCTACTGCAAATTGAAGATGTCCAGAGCATTGCTCCTTACAGTGTGCAATCTGCTGTGGTGAAGAGTAAAGACGAAATAAATGGCTTAGTACTGAAGGGGTATTCTGCTCAAGAGGATTTCAAGCAATTCGAGAATTTTTTAAAAGAAGGTAGACTACTCTCCTTTGAAGACTCTAACTACTCCAAAGAAATTTTACTTTCTAGAACAAGTGCAGCAGAACTTAAGGTAAAGAAAGGAGACAAACTTCTGCTCTACTTCATTGATAATAATTCCCAAGCTCCCAAGGTCAGAAAGGTCAATATAAGCGGGACCTATGCAACAGGCCTTCAGGAATATGACAAAAACTTTGCACTCTGTGATCAAAGATTGATAGATAATATTCAGCAGAATGGCTACCCTATGATTCAAGGATACGAGATTTTCTTAAAATCAACCGAAAATGCAGACCGTATTAAGAAGAATATACACGTCAACTATTTAGAAGCCCCACTCTACGCTTTTACTATTCAAGAGCGTTTTGAAAACATCTTCACTTGGTTAGATTATATGAAAACGAATGAACGTATTCTATTCATAATAATGCTCATTGTAGCCATCATGAATATGATAACAGGACTCCTTATACTCATTTTAGAACGTACTAGGATGGTGGGCACATTGAAAGCTATGGGTATGGGACATTCAAAAATTATTGGCATCTTCTTATTGGCCGGCTTATATATCTTAGGAGTAGGCTTGGTGATTGGAAATGGCGTTGGCCTCTTACTTTGTTGGCTACAAAAACAATTTGGACTCATAAAAATGAACCCAGAAATTTACTATTTAGAAAAGGCACCCATCCGCATAGAATGGGCCAATATTCTTCAAATAAATGCGCTCACGATTCTCTCAATGCTCATTGTCTTAATTATTCCGGCATTGATAGTACTTTGGATTAAACCTGTAAAAGCGCTCAAGTTCAACTAAATGAATCTCAAGCAAGAGTATAGACGATTTACTAAAGGGGATGTGCCACTATTCTTTAAAGATTATTGGTGGGATACACTTCATGCAGATTGGGATGTTGTTCATGCAGAATTGAATGGTATTAAGGCGTGGATGCCTTGGTTTCATGAAAAACACTTTGGTTTCAACTTGATACGCAATCCTCGACTCACGCCATATTCAGGCATCATCTGTGAAAAGAATTGTTCAGAGAAAGTTCAAAAAGAGCTTTTGGCTTTATTGATAGACCAATTGCCTAAGGTTGCTCAAATTGATGTTGACCTATTCCCTTTTGGCAATTCACTAAGTACAGAGGATTCAAAACGAACGCACTATTTATCACTAGATAAAGCTCAGGCTGATATTTATGATGGATTTAAGAGCTCATTAAAACGGCAAATAAAAAAAGCAGCTAAGAGTCTCAAAGTAGAAAAATCTCAAGATGCCAATTTATTGTTTGAGATGTACTCAAAAACATTCGAAAAAAGAGCTCAATCAAAATTCCTCAAGAGAGAATGGCTTGAACCCATGTGGCAAATTGGCCAAGAAAAACAGTGCACAGAGTTACTGATTGCAGTTGATGAGAATTCCAATGTCCACAGTGCTCTATGGATTGCTTACGACAAGAACTATAGCTACTACCTTTTAGGCGGAAGCGATCCTGAACACTTGGGCAGTGGTGCTATGGGACTTTTGTTATGGACTGCCATACAGGCTGCGCACGAAAGGGGAAACAAGCTGTTTGATTTTGAGGGGAGTGAAATCGAAGGCATAGCTCGTTTCTTCAAAACCTTTGGGGCTATAGAACAAAAAGTTCCTGTTCTAAAAATAAACTACAGTCCAAGCTTCAAGCTATTGCAAAAAATAAAAAGCAGGCTCTAAAGCCTGCTTTTTTAATACCGTTGCAAATCTAACTTATCGCATAATGTACAATTTGCCAAAACCCTTATCAATCCATTGGTCGGCAAGTTGATTGGTATAAGCATCCATCTTTTGTCCATTGAGTGAGCTTACCACTCTATAGAGATAGACTCCATTACCTAGCTTCTTACCAAATTGGTCATCACCTTGCCATCTGAACTCAGTAATGTTTCGTCCAATATGGAGCTGTCCTAGTTCTGCTTTTGTAATTTCCCGTACAACGCGTCCTGTCATATTCAATATTTGAATTTTTAAATTATCAGGAACCTCACTACCGGTCAAAGTGAAGATAAATTGCGTTTGTGTACTAAATGGATTAGGATAGTTTATGACAGACGAGATGCTCGTTTTGTTGATCACGTTGAATGAAACCTTATGAGAAACTACGCCACTTTTGTTGTTGGACTTATCCTTTCCATTTAGAATCAATTCATAGAGCCCGTCATCCAAGAAGGTTGGATTAAATTCAATCATGGCTCTATTGTCTGAGCTAATATTTCCAGATGCTGGAATGAAAGTCAAAATTGAATTGTCATAAGGGATATAAACATCTAAGTTAGGGTTATCAGGATAGCGCAAGTAAACTTGCATACCACTCGTATCATCTAAGGCTAAAAATTTATTCTCATCTGTCAAAGAAATTAAAATATTAGGTTGAGCACTCACAATATCTTCATTTAAGATATGGACTCCGTCAAAAGTGACGTCTATAACTGGGTTCTTATCATCTCCAAAGATGTACAGTGGTCGATAGCCTAAATTATTGGGATGATATTGCTCGGGCTGATCGTCATTTGGATTAGCCTCAATTTGGAAAGTGTAAGGACCTGAATATGATTGTGTATTAAAGGGGAAGCTTGCGATAATGGTATCGGATGCCGTAACCTCCTTAAATCGAACACTTCCAACACTTGTACTAATTCCGTTGGCATCGAGGATATTATAGTCAACCAATAGACTATCGGTATCGATATCTGTTAGGTTTTCAATGGCTATTTCCACATTCTTAACTTGCCCTTGATACATCGTATCCAAGTACTCAAAGTGCATAGATGGGTTCAACGCAATTTCAGGTAAAGGGTCATAGTGCACTCTCCAATACTTCATTTGTTCAGGAGTTGCGAAGGCATCATCTGTATTTGATAATTGTAATCTGAGACAAGGATAAGCCTGAGCATTAATAAAAGAAAGACTCGTATCGCCAAAAACCGTGGCGAGATAATTTGATGTCCCACTTGGAGAAATACCGTAAATTTCGACTGCTGCCGAATCTCCTAAACTACCATCAAGACTATAATCACCTCTATAAAAATGATTCCATTTGGATGCACGACCAATCTTCGTTGATGTCATATCTCCAGTAGTTTCGTATGAGCTAAAATCAAAGTCTGCAAATAATTTGACTGTGCTATCAGCTCCAATATACTGCTCAGTATTACCTATCCCCTTTTGAGTAAAAAATATCATCGGTCTATTCTTATAAAAGGAATCAATCATAGTAAAGCCTAATCCCTTCAATGAATGATATAAGGAATTTCCGCTACCTAAAGAAGTTGTGTCACTCATCCAATTGGAAATAAACTCATTATTTCGTTGATTGTTGCTTCTTGTGCTTATAAATGGCTGCATCATTACAAAATGACCATTTGGAATACCATTTAAGAAATTAATAATGTTTTGTCGTCTAGGAAGATTATCCATTCTAAAACTAAAGAAAGGATCCCCATCAGATGTTCTACAAGGTTTATGAGAACCAAAGCGTCCATTCTCATTAGGAATAGTTCCTAGTGAGGGGGTAATTTGTGCGTTGCGCCATGGAAGGCCAGTCAAAGAATCAATGACCATAAACTGCAAGGATTCAAAATTCTGTGAAGAGACGCATCCAAAAGTATACTGCGTTACGCCATTAATTTTGACAAGATAATCTGCGAATACGTACTTATATGGATCTGGGCCATTCAGACAGACATTTTGAACCTGAAGAGATTTGATTGTATTGTCAAATCTAAAAAGTCTAGCATTCGAATCGATTCGCATATTTGAATAAGCATCTTTGGCATATTGATAATAGTGCGACTGACTCCAACCATGAGGGTTGCCGTTAAGGTATACAAATGAGCTATTGGTCCAACGTTGTTGAGGATTTCCATAAAGGGTATCCATAGCTGTGCGCCAATAATAGACTACAGAATCTTGAAGGCTAATCGTCGGCGTCCATTTGATAACACCTCCTCCAGAGATAATTCGTTTCGTTTTCAGGAATGAACTATTAAACTTTTCTGTCGTATCAATTTGTAAAACGTATTGACGAGGACCTACGAAAGGATCTAGAGTTGATGCCTTAAGAGTTACTCCTTGCTGAGAAACAATGGAGAAGTCGTAAGGATATACCGGCACTAAATCATCTGTATAAATTTGAAATGTTTTAGTGACTTTATTGTTTGACTCAGTCATTTCAACTATTAGTTCCTCATCATCTATTGACACATTAATAGCATTCGATCCTAGCGCCATAGTTCCACCTACTGCAACACGCACATCAAGTGTGTCAGAATACTTTAAGCCAGCATACTTCTTGACAAGGACTACCTCAGAACTATTGTCCGGGAAGGTTCGAGTAATTTTCAGATCAATTGAATCCCTAGAATACTTTCCTAGATTATAGGCTATAATCTTCACATCAAAACTGTCCATATTCGTTGTAACATTCAGTTGTTGAATTTGAACACCATTATTTTCAACAGCATAATCCTCTTGAGGACTCCCAAACATCATAATTGCAGGATCACCTTGAAGTGAAATTTGCTCTCTATGAATTCTTAGTAAATTATCATTAGCATATGCCGGAATTGAGTTCAAAACATCAAGATTTCCGTAAGCTTGTTCGCCGATAGACTTCCCATAATTAGATCTGGAAAATTGCCCATAAATTGAATCAGTGTATAAAGCCAAACTAGTGGTTAAACCTGTGCTACTATTTGCTAAAAAAGCAATTGAACCAGCTTCAGGAGCTATAACATAGCGCTCACCTAAGGTTCTAATCGATGTATTGATGAACATATTTCCAACACCACAACCATTGGCAATAAAAAGAGGGTACTTCCCCTTATTAGAATAATTTTCTGGAAAATCAAGGTTGAAATCCATCGTAGATGAACTCCCATGCCCAAAGAATTGAATAAGACCAACTCCATTGTTCAATAGTTTATCAACTTCTTCACTCGCAGCGCTTTGTACAGGCGCTGAAGAAGATTTCTTTAAAGTGGTAACATTTCCCCCATAACAAGAATCCGAAATTGAATTTTCTTGACGACTCAAATAAAATACGATTGGAGCTTGCTCATTGGCATTACTCGTACCTGCAATGTGAAGTACATTCTTTCGCCATAATATCGATTGAGCATTTTGATTTGAAGGATTGTTCAAATCACTCTCATGCTCTTTCACCTTATCCAAATAATCATCGATTTCCTTGCGATCCATTACAGACAAACGACCAATTGGCAAATCTGGCGAATTGTCATTGTCTACATCAACGAGCATCTGGTCTGAGGCAGGAACACCAAAAGTTGGAATAGGAATGTAATCGTAAATCGAAGCATTTGCAGAATAGTCCAGATAATCTGAATACTTAATTCCTTTACCGATGATAAATAGATTCTCCAACTTATTATTCCAAGAAGAACTGTTCAATCCGTAAGAAACAAAGTTTCTAATCGCCTGAATATTAAAATCGTAGCCATAGCCAAATTCATCATTTATAGCTTCAGTTTCTACAATCATGACGTCATGATTACCTCCTGCTGCAGAGGCTCTATAGTTTGCATATTTTTGAACATAATTATTCCCATTTCCATCATCATAGTAGAATGGGTGCGTCAGAATCGCGTATTCACCTTGATTCGCCGCCTGCGAATAATTTACAAAATTTACTTTCTTGAGTGCGGCTACCGACTTGGCTCCATTCTGACTCACGAGATAAAGCTCTTTGCGGCTTGTTGATGCTTGTAAATTGAAACGAATATTAGAAGCATTAGCAATATTTCCAACGATGTACTTATTGGAATTTAAATCATACAACCTTGGGGCTATTCCGCCATTGTTGAAGTTTGTAATCTCGATATTATAGTCAGTAGCTTTTGGATTCAGTTCAAAATATTCGCCCGTTCCATTGCTGAAATTCCAAGTCCTTGGGTAACGAAAACGTAAATAAGATACACCTATTCTATCATAGAGATTCGATGTTGGAATACTGTTTTGCGGGATGAAAGATAATTTGTAAACATTATTACTTGGTACTGCACTCATCGGAAAATTTAGAACCTCCTTTTTGAAAGTGAATCGTGGAAAGGTGGATATGCCCAGCAAGCTGCCATTACTCTCTATTCTAACCTGATGTTGGGAGAGATAGGAGAAGCCTGCTAAAGTTGTCTCAAGCTCTGCGGCAGGAGCGCCCGCTGCTTTATATGCCCTACTCAATGTTGTATTAATGTTCTGCTGATTATAACTAAATGACTTAACAAAGCCTTCATTCCCTTCATATTGTGAAGAACGCAAGTACAGGACAGGATTAGACGAAGACCCAAAATACGATGGTCCTTGACTTAAAGTGTTCCGATAGAACACCTCTTTGAGCTCCCAACAATATGGTTCGGGTGTTGCCGCTCCAACAACATTATTTGGCTCTTGTGTGAAACGCAAATGCGGCCCCGAATTAGCTCTCGTGATAAAGTAAACCGCGGTATCAGAAGTCAAATGTTGATATGGATTCATTTGCTCATTTACATTCTTGAATAAAGGCTCATCGACTTCCCCGTCTGCATGACGACCATAAAATTCTATATAAGTAGCCCCAGTAAGATTGCCACTTGTGCTCACATAAACTGGAACTTGTTTTCCATCGCGCCAAACTTGGACATTGGTACCTGAAGCACTCAAACCTTGGGAAACTAAAGAAGAGCCTGTAATTCTATAAACACCATCTTCAGCCACTTTGCATTTTAGATAAGTTTGCGAATAGTCTATCCATTCATTTCCAAATGGCTGTGCAAGGACTGCCGAGGAAAGAAAAAGTAGGATTATTAAGCTTTGTAATTTTTTCATTTAATTTTTTTTATGATTACAAGTCCTCTTCTCCAAGGCTCTCGTTTTGTGCGTTGTTTTTTCCTTTGATATCCAATTTGATTGATATAAAGTGGCTATACAATGGGGTTGATTCGATATTCAGTGAAGAGAAAGCATAATCTAATGCAAATCCTTTTATCTTCAAACCTAATCCAGCCGTTGGCTGAAATAAGGTTCTTTTGTCTGTTCCAGTGGTGTCGGCATCTGCGGTAACTCGCTGAAAACGACCGACTCCCGCGCGAACATTTATAAATTTTTTGTATGAGAGTTCACCACCTAATCTAGGATCAATACTTATTGGATTTAAGTTGATTAAGTTGCCATACCGCTTTCCATCAGTGGTAATATCCAAATTAAGTTCTCCTAAAAATGTGAGGTCTTTATTCTTTAGCGGCATAAGGCGCGAACCTCCCAAGACCAATCGAGGTCGATTAACCTCACTGCTTTGCGAGACGATTTCATTTCCCGTCTGTGCAAAAACTTGCTTCTCTCTCTCTGTCAAACTGAAAGACCAAACCGTATAGGTTGTCGTAATATCCTTAAAATTTGCCCCTAGACGCCAGCGACCTATTTGACCCTGCAGACCGAAATCCATTCCTACACCCCAAGCAGTGGCCATAGACCCTATGCTTCTATGAATAATTTTGAAATTTGCTCCTCCATAGATTTTGATATCATCTCGATCTTCTAGTTTTTTAATATTAAGCGGTTTAGCATAGGTAATCAGTCCAGCATAATCTGCTGAAGAAATTGATTTTATTCGACTATAATCAACCGTTCCATCTGGCTGCAATAAATTAATTGTGTATGGAATATCATCAACCCCAAAACGGATAGCCGAAATCCCTAAAACACCTTTTCTATCCTTCAATGGGAATGTTGCCCCTAAATAATCATATTTAGCAATGCTGCTAAAATATTCAGAGTGCATAATGCCGATCTGCATATTATCAGTAAGCATGGCAATGCCTGAAGGATTCCAAAAAGGAGAGGTTACGTCACTTACTGAGGCTACTTGAGCTCCGGACATACCGAGACCGCGACCACCCACACCAATATTCAAATATTCATTTACATAAGTACGCTGTTGGCCGAAAGAACACAGAGTAGCTGCGTTCAATAAGATTAAGAGTAGGACTTTTTTTATATTCATAGCATGGGTATTACGCTCTAAAACGCCTTTTATTCTTGTTTATTATGGCGCTCTTTCAAAATTACTGATTTCACCTTCATTTTGTGCAATATTTGTGCCATAAGCATCCTTTTTACATTTAATTTCGAAGAATGAATTTCATTGCTGAATTACGTTGGAGAGGGCTAATTCAGGATATTATGCCTGAAACTGAGCAACTTGTTGAAAATGAGATAGTTAGAGCTTATTGCGGCTTCGACCCAACAGCAAATAGTCTGCATATAGGAAGTTTAGTCCCCATAATTCTTTTAAAGCATGTTGAGCTTGCCGGACATATTCCCTATGCTCTAGTCGGCGGAGCTACAGGAATGGTGGGTGACCCCTCTGGAAAATCCCAAGAACGTAATTTGATGCAATTAGATGAATTAAGGAAAAATGAGGAGGGAATTAAGAAACAATTGAGCCAATTTTTAGATTTTGGTGATAAACCCCATCAGGCCAAGTTGGTCAATAATTACGATTGGTTCAAAGATTACAATTTTTTAGATTTTATCCGTGATATTGGGAAGCATATTGGGGTAAATTATATGCTCGCAAAAGACTCCGTAAAAAATAGATTGGAGACTGGAATGTCATTTACTGAATTCTCCTATCAACTCATTCAAGGATACGACTTCCTTAAGCTCTATGAAAATCATGGTGTCAAACTACAAATGGGCGGCAGTGATCAATGGGGGAATATGTTGACCGGCTCCGAACTCATCGGCCGTAAGGTGCAAGGCAAGGCTTATGCGTGTACCGCTCCCCTCATTAAAAAAGCGGATGGCGGAAAGTTTGGGAAAACTGAAAGTGGGAACGTTTGGCTGGATAGAAATAGAACCTCACCCTATAAGTTTTATCAATTTTGGCTAAATGTCAGTGATGAAGATGCCGAGAAATACATTAAGATTTTCACCTTCTTAAAACAAGAAGAAATTGAAGGGCTCATCAGCGAGCATCAGGAAGCGCCACACAGAAGACTCCTTCAAACAAAACTTGCAGAAGAAGTCACAGCCTTTGTGCACTCCAAAGAAGATGTAAGCTTTGCGCAGAAAGCAAGCCAACTTCTCTTTGGGAAAAGCACGACGGAAGACTTGCTCAGCTTGGAAGAGAATGAACTTCTTGAGGTAATGGAAGGTGTAAGTAAACATGAATTTCCGAAAACATCCTTGGATAGCGGAACGCCCATCATTGAATTCTTGACGGAGACCAATATATTCCCTTCGAAGGCTGAAGCTCGGAAAATGATACAAGGCGGTGGCCTCAGCATCAATAAATCAAAGGTTAATGATATTGATTTTAACATGGACATAAAATCACTCCTCAAGGAAAAGTATATCTTAGTTCAAAGAGGAAAGAAAAATTATTATTTCGTTCATGCAAACTAAATTGAAAGGCTTAGGCTACATACTCATCTTAATCTTCTGCATTCAAAGCAACACTTTGCTTGCTCAGGAAACCGTCAATTTCTCTATGCAAGATGAGAGAGACAATATTGAAGTCATCAATCATCGTGCGGAACGTGCTGTCAAATTGCTCAAAGAAAAAGCGTTCTTGAATGAGACTCAGGAAGAACGATTGAAAGCCAACTTCATCTCTTTGGATAATTTGCTTTTATTCAAACTGAGAGGAAAAAATATGAAGGTTGAGCATTTACTTCTAGAACAACTCATCGAGATAAAAGCGCAACGTCTTGAAATGCTCCAACGCATGCTCACTGAATATCAATATCAAGAATACAATAAGTGGCAGCAGCATATTGAGAAGGTTGAATATGAAAAGCGCAAATTGGCTGACCAAATGGAAGACCCTATGTACCCTATGCGCACTCAAGCCATTGGCTGGGACCTTTTACAAGACGACATTCATTTCAAATAATCCATGAAGCGCATCGGCTTACTTTCTGACACGCATTCTTATTTACATCCCAACATTTTTACTCACTTCGCGGCCGTTGATGAAATATGGCATGCTGGAGATATTGGCAATCTAGAAGTAGCAGACGCCCTCGAGGATTTTAAACCACTGAGGGCTGTGTATGGAAATATCGATGGTCATGAATTGAGAGAACGATATCCCAAGGTCAATTCCTTTCAGATTGAAACACTGCATGTCTGCATGACGCACATTGGCGGTTATCCACCGAGATATAATAAGTTTAGCAAGCCCATAGTCCGAGCCCATAGGCCGCACCTCTTTATCTCAGGGCATTCGCACATTTTGAAGGTGATGCCAGATGATGCCCTAAACCTCCTCCATATGAACCCTGGAGCCTGTGGGAAAGTGGGATTCCATAAGGTGCAGACCCTCATTCGCTTTGAGGTGCATGGCAGCCGAATGAAGAATCTAGAGGTCATCGAACTGCAGAAATAAATCTACATTCTGTGGAAATCAAAATTTGAGATTTGACTCCCCTACGCTATTTTTGCGTCATATTTAACGAACATGCAAGAAGATAAACAATTGATAGACAATGAAGCTGATATCGAACTCAATCCGAATTCGAAAGCTCGTTTCTTATTCTTACTAGGATTTTTTGGTTTCTTCTTGTTCTGTGCAGGATGTTGTTATAACCTTCTTACACATAAGTATAAGAGTACGGCTACTATGGAAATTCCAAAAAGCTCTCAATACGACCCACAGTATAAATAATTTACATGCTTAGATGCAGTACCGATACGGCTGTAGTTATCCTTAGCTACAACGGCAAACTATTGCATAAAGACTTTCTTCCAGGAATCATAGCTGAAGCTAAAGATCAGTATGACGTCATTGTCGTAGACAATGCTTCTGAAGATGATACTTACGATTACGTTGGCGAGCACTTCCCTACCGTCAAGAGATTACAACACAAAACAAACAATGGATTTGCCCAAGGCTATCAAGATGCGCTAATGCAAATCGAAGCGAAGTATTATGTACTCCTTAGCGCTGATTTTGAAGTGAGCCCAGGCTGGTTTGAACCCTTGCACCGAATGATGCAAGCCGACAATAAGCTTGCTGCCATCCAACCGAAAATTAAGTACCAAAAGCAAAAAGACAAATTTGAATATGCAGGAGCCGGCGGTGGCTTCATGGATAAGTGGGGATATATGTTTTGTCGCGGCCGCATCTTTTTTGACTTAGAAGAAGACAAGGGACAGTATGACGATAATATAGAAAGCTTTTGGGCCAGCGGTGGTTGCTTCTTTGTACGGGCAGAATTATTTCATGAATATGGCGGATTAGACACTTCTTTCTACGCGCATATGGAAGAAATTGATTTGTGCTGGCGATTGAAAAACGCGGGCTATCGCATCGGCTATTGTGGAGAAAGCACGGTTTACCATGTTGGTGGAAGCGTAATTAGTTATGGCAGTCCACAAAAACTATTTTACAACTATAGAAATAGTCTTGCGCTTCTTTATAAAAACGAAGAAGGAAGCAGACTTTGGTGGCTCCTGCCCTGGCGTTTAATATTGGATGGACTTAGCGCAGTACGTTCATTAGTCTCTGGCGACTTCAAAGGATTTTGGGCGGCCCTTCGTGCTCACTTTAGCTTTTATAGCATGCTTCCTGCACTGAGTAAAAAAAGACGAGAGTATAAGAAGAAAGTTGGACAGCGAAATAAAACGGGCATTTATCAGAAGAGTATAGTGTGGGAATATTTTGCAGGGAAAAAGAAAGTCTTCTCAGATTTAGAGACGGGCGATTTAGTGAAGAAGCTTTAAGTTAGGATGTCGTGGAACATCAAGTCTACCGCAATGAGGTAGAAAGCCAAAGACACGAATAGAGAAATTACCACTCCAAGTACAATCCGTTTCCACTTCGCAATTTTTGTTTTGAAATAAATAAGTGGAATGATGATTAGTGGTGATACGAAAACCATGATCCATACAATCCAAGCGAGTATGTCTAATGTTTCGTGGCTCATTCAAGGCTAAGATAACCAAGCCATTCCATGCGGCACTAGAATTTTTCGGTAATGAATTCCCCTCCGCGTGCGGAGGGGTGGCGATCGGCTTGCCGAGTGACGGGCTTAAGCTGGTGGTATAAATCCGGTTAAATCGGCGAACTCACCCAAATAATAAACAGGAATTCCATTTTTGACGCCTGATCTATAAAATCCAATGCCTTCAGATTTTGATTTATTTTTCGTTAACCGAATTTTAGATGCCTGGTAAAGCAGTTCTATTATTGACAAATTCGCTCCACCTTCAGCAATCAGGAGATTAGGCACGTGCCCCCCACCCCTTTTCCCAATTGGTTGTAAATAAAATTTCGATAATGGCAGTTCTATTTCCAATTGAGAAAAAAAACCAATGATGGAATCTTTGGATTCGAACACGCTATCTGTCCATGAAATGTTCTGAAATCTTCCAAATCTAAATGGAAGATCTCCCTGAATAATGCTCAATAATTCTCCAGATAGAGGTTCGTTCCTTAGATTATTTTCTTCGAGGAAGATCTCTCGAGGAGCTCGCCAGAAAGAGAAATATTTTCTTTTTTTCAGGATGTTGTTATATTCCCAATCATCAAGCTCGCTGGAAAAAGTATCATAAAAAACATGGAACTTGTCAAATGCTAGCACACGATGTTCAAATTTCTTTTCTTTAAAATAAAAATCGGATCCGCTCCAATAAGCCATTTTAACTGTAAGGTCATATATATCGCCAATTTTCACAATTTTATGAAGTTACAAAATTTTATTATCCTACCGATGTCCTGAGTCTCGGCCTTCCGCAGAGTCCTACTCGCTTCACTCGTCGTGACGCTGCGGGAACTAAGGATATGAAGGTGTAGTTACACCTGCCTGTATTCTATGATTCAAACAAATATTTTAGAAGAAAATTATGCTGCAAACTTCATAGTGTCTATATAAGGAGAATTTCTCTTGACTACAGCAAATACTCTGGCTAACAGTTTATTTCGAATGATATTTATGGTGCTCATTTTATTATGTCCTTTATTTATTCTTCTTGTATAATACATTTTCATTTCTGGACTATGTTGTATGGCAGTCTTCGCGCATAAATCAAGCAAACTTTTTATTT
>Ga0209187_1001792_pt1 | contig 23161 bp, 23 predicted proteins | sample BantaG_FD_187430 | JGI IMG/M metagenome (GOLD analysis project Ga0209187, IMG submission 187430) | Marine algal microbial communities from Bantry Bay, Ireland - BantryBay_4 metaG (SPAdes) (version 2) | ecosystem: Host-associated > Algae > Red algae > Unclassified | place: Bantry Bay, Ireland...
AAGAAAATACCGATCTGTTCTTCGAATATTATCCTCAGCATGATCATGGCGATGTTTTGCATTACGCAGTGTATAAAGCATTTGATATAATATTTGGAAAGAAGAAAAAGATGGAATAAAGTTCATTTGGATTTTGAAGTGTAAATGTTTCAAAGTGCTATTCTTAAAATAAGTAAAGTATGATTAAATCCATTTCAGGAAATGATGGCAAATCAAGTTGACGAAGCCATGACTTTTTCTACTAATAAATGAGGAAAATATTTATATGATCTTGGATTTTAAAAAAAATCTGAAACAATTAACCAAAAACAGTTATCCTAATTGGAAAACATGAAGTAGTTACATGATAATTGTAAGGTAAACAATAAAATTGTTGAATAGAATTGTTGTCTATACTGTAATTATTGTCGACTGAGGGATCAACGATTGTCCTATTAAAATTAACTGTTTAAGCAAATAACTCTAGGTTTTATTAATAATAATTCTTGCTAGTGAGTTTGCTACAGTTCATATCATAAGAGAATCTCCTGAGTTAGTACAATTGATCGCTTCCATCTAATAGCTAGGGTTGTAACTGTGCCGACTAGCGTTCTAGTTATAAAGATTCTTAAAATATTTAATTTCCGATAATTGCGTCGAAGGATCGCATTGGCGTTTTGTATAAAATATTCCTATTTATAAAATGATCTGATTTCTTGTTGGAATAAATATGGTTATTGTCTTATCCTCTTGCTGTATGTCATCATAAAAAATCGTATCTTTTTAACGGTTATACTAAAAAAAGGAATATTAAAGTCTTAAAATATAAAGAAAAATATATCGCATGGAGAAAATAAATGAATGGTTGACTTCAAGAAAGACTGACGATAAATCAACGGTGTTATTGTTAATCAAGGGATATTTTTTACTTACAATTTTTTGCTTTATCTTTTTGATGCTTCCATTCTGTCAAAACAGTGAAAACTCACTTGTTGACCATATTTTTTTTTCAGTTTCGATTGTCAGTACGACAGGACTTGCACCAACTGATTTTTCAAGCTCTTATAATTTATTTGGACAGATAATGAGTTTGTTTTTTATTCAGTTAGGTGGAATAGGTTACATGGCTTTAAGTTCTTTTATAATCTTAAAGCAATTCGATAAACTACCAAGCATCTCAGCAAGATTATTGAGATTGGAATTCAATCTTCCTCAGAAATATCCTTTGGTTTCATTTATTTATAGCGTATTTATTTTCACCCTTCTTATTGAAGCAATTGGAGCAATTATATTGTATTTTGGGTTTAAAGAATCAGGGGTAGATAACCCGATTTGGCAAGCAGTTTTTCATAGCATTTCCGCATTTTGTACTGCAGGTTTTAGTCTATTTAGTGATTCAATGTCTTCGTTTAGAGGTAATTCCTTGATAACAACTACCATCTTAATTTTATCCTTATTAGGTTCTATTGGGTTTATTGTTCTTTTAGATTTTTGGTTAAGAATTACAAGAAAACGTAAAAGAATCACACTGACTTCAAAAATAATTTTGTTCAGCACATTTCTTTTTTGGATTGTTGCGGCGATTGCTATTTTCATTTCAGACCTAAAATTAAGATCAATGGGTTGGGAAGGTTTACAGTTGGCAATTTTCCAAAGTATATCAGCACATACAACCGTTGGCTTTAACAATTATGATATTGGCATGCTTAATGTCGGTGGGGTTTTTGTAATGGTAATCTTAATGATTATCGGAGCGTCGCCTGCTGGTACTGGGGGAGGAATAAAAACCACTTCGGCAACTGCCTTGATCGCTGTTTTAATATCCGTACTCAAACGAAGAAGAAACATAACGTTTTTTCAAAAGATAATTCCCGCCTCGAAAATATATCTGGCGGTATCGTCTGCTATTTTTTATTCATTTATTCTTATTGTTGGCACTTGGGCTATCTTAATGGTAGACGGGGAAAATTTCGCATTTGAAAAAATTCTTTTTGAAGTTGCGTCTGCTTTAAGCACAGTAGGATTATCAACGGGGATCACAGGAGATTTGTCTGATCTAAGCAAACTGATAATTTCTTTTTTGATGTTCATTGGAAGATTGGGTGTCCTTACTTTTGGTTTCGCTTTAATTTCTAAAGCACCATTACTACGAGATAAACCTCAAATTGAAGATATTGCGATTTAATACTGCCAAATTGAGTAAGCAAACATGGAACGGAAATGTTTATGATAAAAGAGCTAGCTCACATGGACGCAATGGGATAAATGCAAGAACTTATGAAAACTCCCGTATAATTGCAAAAGTGGTTTAAGGATAAAGAAGCTGAATTAAATGCATTACCAACTGAATGATTAAATAGTAAAACAAAATGAAAATGAAACAACTAGCTATATTGATAAGTGCATCAATTCTGTTGATGCTAGGCTGTGCTCCAAAAAATAGTCTAACTGAAACCGAAACAGAATTATTAAATAGTCTAAAATTTAATATCGAGATTATAAATAAAGTCAAAGAGAAAACAAGAAACCCAATAGAACAACTACCTGGTATAAGTGAAGAAACTGGAGAGATATTAAGTGAACCTAATGTGTTTGAAGGGATTTTCTCAACCACCTCGGAAGAAGAATCTATAAGTTTTGTGCGTAGGTCAAAATCTAGTTTCCGAAAAGCTGGATACTTGTTGTTTCAATTCGAAGGAAGAAATAATGAAAATAGTATTGCTGTAATAAAAGGGATAGATGAGATTGATATACTAAAATACAGAAGGACAGATGGAATTAATCACGGTTTAGAAAGCAATGATATTATTGCAAAATTGAAAGATTGGCAATCAGAATACGGAATAAAAATTATCGGTTGTAGCAGAGATTGGGTTCATGTAGAATTTGATAAGTTACCTAGTGATCTTGAAGCATTTGCAGAAGAAGTTTACAAGTTTTGTCCGGATTCAGTTGACCAAGGAGTTGGATCAATTGAAGAGTTGAAAAAGTTCATATTTCAAATGAATGGTGTTTGGTTATGGTGGGATTAAAAAGGTTAGTTAGAAATACAGAATACCAAACAAATCAAATTTGCAAGACAAAATAATATCTAATTTGCGATTGATCAAAAGCTAATATGATCAATCGCAAATGTTATAAAGATTACTATTCACTCACTCTAGATATATACATGTACCAATTCCATTCCCAAGTATTTCCATCATCTTCTGAAAATCCTTGCCTCCAAGTAGGATGATTTGGATCTGATTTGTCCCATTCAAATTTCATCAGTATATCTTTACCTTTAAAAGTATCCTTTGTATAAAAAACACCTAAGTCTCCGTAAAATGAACCTAAAACAGGCTCTTCCAGAACCCCAGTTTTTGTGACATCAGACCAATATATACTCCATAATTTTGTTTTCGTATCAAAAAAACCTAAGTGACATCCCTTCAAATGGTTTGCTGTCAAAAGTAGCATAAAAATGATCTATGTTCCCAAGTCCGTTTAATACTATTTTCATTTTTTGATTGGCGTCAAATTCTATCCATTCCGTACAATTGGCCAACCTCGTTTTCAATTTTCTATTTCGAATTTTCCATTTTCCTTCAAAAAAATTAAAATCATCTTTCGACGAAGAATCAGATGGAATGTTTATGATTTCTTTGTTTTTTGAATATTTGAAATACTCCTTTTGTTGGACCATCTTGAGAATAGAGTTTTAGGTATAGAATAGTTATGTCAAAATAGGGGAGTCCTACCCATGATTTAACTTCAGTGTATTGGTATTGATGCAAAAATATATATATACTAACCAACTATTAGGTGGATAGTATATAGACCTTCATAAATAGAATTACATCGAATAGAAAAACTGTTCCTTAACGATTTTTCCATCTTGCACTTCATACATACATAGTTCATCCATCTTTTCTCTTCCTCTTCCTTTGAATGTTGCATCGATCATCATAGACATACAAAAGTGGTTACCCGCAATAACTGGTTCACCGATAGATGAGCCATGATACTCTTCCATTGATTCATTCCATGCTTTTCCTTTAGCTGCCAAGGCTTCAAGTCCTTCACACCGCTCCATTGGTGCACCTTTTGGTTCGATGCTTACGCAGTCATGAGCGTAAAGTTCTTTGTAGATAGTTTCGTATTCACCTTTACGGCATAAGTCAGCTAATTTAGTTGCGATTTCTTGTGTAGTCATGTTGTATTTATTTTAAAAGTTTAGTAATGTAGAATAATAATACAAAAGTAATGTAGGTTATGACAGATTGTGTCAGGGGTGTTTATTTTCTTCTGGCCATTCCATGAAAAACTTTCGAAGATCAAATTTTCTGTCTTTAAATTTCTTGTTTAATATCTTGTACTCTAGCACTTTGTCGATTCTAAAGTTGCGGTAGTCGTTTCTAAGATGACACCAAGCAATCACGATCCATATTTCATCAATACAATATATCGCTGCGGGTTCTATCTCTCTTTCACTAATTTCTTCAGTATGCACTTTTTGATACTTAATCTTAAGCATGTAGAAGTTAGTCATAGCCGATTGCAGAGCGGAAAGTGCATTACTTTCTATTATGGTTTTAGATGTTGAAAATACAAGCATCTTAGCATCCAGTAATTCGGATTTTGTTTGCATGTTACTCTGGAAAGTAGACTTTATTTTTGTGAGTGCATTTCCAAAATTTTCTATCAATGATTCATTTTTCGATTTGGCAATGATTTTCTCAGCTGTTATTAATGCATTGACTTCCTCTTGCCGAAATTGTACAGGAGACACGGTATATCCATCCATTATAGAATATCCTTTTCCTTCTTCTGTGATGATAGGCACACCCGCTTCTTCCAACTTTCTTATATCTCTATAGATAGTTCTTAGACTGACACCATACTTAGTAGCCATCTCATTGCCAGTGATTAGCCTTTTAGACTTCAACATAGTTAGAATAGAAATTAACCTTGGCAACTGGCTCATAGAATCATTTGAAACAAAGATAAAGTTATTCGTGACATATTGTGTCAGGGGTTTCTTGTCTTATGAATAATCTTAAGTGGAATGATGTATAATTTCGGCTAAATCCTTTTTCTGAATAAGTTGAAATTATTTAATAACTTAGATGTAGAAAAGAATGAAGACCTTATGTACCACAAAAAACTAGACGCAGCCTATTTTAACAACCTAAGTAAAGGTCATTTTCCAGGGCTTTTAGGAATAAAAATTACGAGTGTGGAAGAAGGAAAAATGTATGGTGAAATGGAAGTGAAAAAAAGATTTTTTTGCACCCAATGGATTCTTGCTTGCTGGCAGTATTTTGACGTTTGCAGATTCAGTAGCGGGATATTCTTCTTTTGCCCACTTACCAGAAAATGGAAAATCTTTTACAACTTTGGAAGTCAAAAGTAATTTTGTAGGTGCGATAAGAGAAGGAGTTATGGTATGTAAATGCACAGCTGAGCATTTAGGGAAAACAACTCAAGTATGGAGGGCAATTGTAAGTGACAAAAAATCAAATAAACAGGTAGCAATATTTTCTTGCACACAATTAATTTTATACTAGATTGATAAATGTAAATTCTCTGATCTTCGATTGTATTTCATATTAAACTAAAACAGAATTAAAGAACATTAATTAATCATCCATGAAAAACATCTCAATTGCCACCTTTCTTATATTCTCCCTTTTTGTAAGCGTTTCTTGTAATGATAAAAGCTCTTAAACGTCTTTTAATAAGGCAGAAAGTAAGAAACAAATAACACAAACACTTCAAAATCTTTTGACGTCAATAGAAACAAAAGATATAGAACTACTAAAATCAACTATGTCTCCTTCAGGTAAGATGGAATTAATTTTATCGAATACAGAAACGACGTATACAGTAGATGAATTTGTTCATTTCCATGATGGATGGTTCAAAGATACGACTTGGACTATGAAGATTAAGATACTTAATATGGACGTAGGAAAGTATATCGGCACTGCAACAACAGAAGCAATATATATGAAGAGCCAGATAGAGGAGGGAAGCCGTATTTGAATCATATGATAGTCAGTTATGTCTTGCAGAAAGAAGCTGACAATAAGTGGTATATAACTAAAGACCATGCGACGACTTTGAAAAAGTCAACTGATTAATTTCTTTTGAACTTAATTTCTTGACAATTCAAATATTGCAATTAAGAAGAAAGGTTAGCTATAAGTTCATGATTTTGAGATGATACTAGGGCAACATTTATATAAATCAATTATTTACATTCACCTTTACATCATTTTACATTTGTTCTGCTGTTGTAAGTACCTTTCATCTATACATTTGGGAAGTACTAACAAAAAATTTATTATGAAACTCCGATGACTAAGCTTTAGTGACCGTGGAAATAATAAAGGCCTTTTAGCACTTTTAGTGCCCTTAAATTTTTATTTCGAAGGTTGCCAGAAAATAGTTCAGACACCCAAGGGGATGATAGAATCGTGGCTTTAAAAACATTTTGAAGAAATGTGGAAAACACGATTAAAAATAACTTGTTGATTTCCAGAAAAAAAAATAAAATTTTAAACATATGAAAAAGAATTTAATATTACTCAGTTTTTTAATCGCAGGTTTAAGTTTCATGGCATTTAAGTATATGGCACCGAAAGAAACAAAGTGCAAGATTGTAGCAAAACCTATGACAATGAATCAAGAGGTTTTTACGGACTTTCTAAATTTTGATTACCCAGCTGATCCAGATGAATTACTCTATAAAGTAGAGTCTAGATTTTTAGCAAGGATTTCAAAATCAGAATTGGACAAGGCGAAAACCATCATTGATATCTTGCCACGTAAAGCGACAAATAATATACAAGCATATAATTATTCGAGAGTTTCAATTTTAGACGATCATATAGAAACAGATAGACGAGCAATTGCTGATAATGAGATTTTGACAAAAGCTCAGATTAATCTCATCCAATCAACCAATGATTCTGGAAATATCTATATCAGATCAGACTATGAAAACAAAAACGGCTTGAATGATTACTTAACTTATTTTATAAGTGTAGTTCCTGAGCAACAAGCCTTCTATAATGATGGCTATGCCTCACTTATAAACTACTTAAAAGCAAATACTGCAGAAGAGGTAAAAGTCATAACCAAAGATGGGCTTAAAGGCGGCAAAGTTCAATTTACGATTACAAAAGAAGGACTCATCTCTAATGTATCTCTTACATCAACTTCAGGGTATAAATCTGTTGATAAAGTCTTAGTTGAGACGATAGAAAACATTCCGGGAGAATGGACACCTGCATCAAACGGAAGTGGGAAAAAAGTAGACCAAGAGTATGTTTTCTTTTTCGGAATAGAAGGATGTTGATCTAGCACTTTCAGAATAGGTGAATATTTTGCTAAGGTGTCATTCCACAATAGCATCTTTATTGAATATTTACTTATTCTGAAGTGCATTAATTTTGCCTCCGTCTACTTTTTATACTTATTCGAAGATAAATATGGAACTTCTAGTACAATCTTTGCACTTTTGATAATAGCGGAGGATTATTGCCTCCATAAAACAAATATGTATGTTAGGTAAACTAAAAAGAGTATTAGGAATTGAAGGGGTGAAAGTTGAAATGTATGTCAAACTTCCAATAGATAAAGAGGCGAAAGTAATCACTGGTAATTTGAAATTCACTACCAAAACAGAAAGTGTTATAAAGGGGATTACTGTCAAGATAGTAGAAAAATATTCAAGAGGAAGAGGAAAGGATAGATTGGTGGATGAATATACAATAGCCCAATTAGAACTTGAGGATTCATTTGTTATCTCACCAGAAGAAATTGTGGAGGTTCCTTTTTCTATAATGTATGAAGTAGCTCAATCTGAAATGGACAAAATGGCTTCTGATAGCATCTTCAAAAGACCATTTGTAGGTTTTGCTAAATTGATTAGAAAAGTAAAATCAGAATTTACTTTAGTTGCTGAAGCAGATGTGGATGGTACGACGTTGAATCCGTTTGCTAAGGAGGAGGTGGAACTGTAACTTCGACTTCGGCTACGCTCAGTCGGCGTTCTTTGGGCTACGCTCAGTCACCGTTCTGATGGCTTCGCTCAGTTACCGTTTTTTGGCTTCGCTCAGTCACTGTTTTAATATATTAATAAAGGTCTGGAGGACCGATCTCCTTCAGCGATGGCTGAAAAGCCACCGTATAAAATGAGAACAAATTTTACCCGAATAAATTAATAGAAAATCTATTACATGTTGAAACACCAGCAATATAAGTCGTTCACTTGATATTCTTACTTCACCATAGCGATGCTATGATTCAGTCAGTAAAATCACTTATATTTTTGGTCTTTCAAACTTTCCCGCCAAGTCGCGCCAAGTCGGGACAGGCTATTACGAAATTCCAATGCAATATTCGGGTTAAGGCTCTGAAGGAGCGATCCCGAACTTTGGAAATCAAACTCCTATTATTTTTACAAAAAGTAAGTCTACCACAAAGACTCAGCGTAGCCACAACCAGAGTTGAGGTCACTTCCAACCAGTGTCTGACCATAACCAAATATGTAAAATGAACAAAATAAAATCCACCTTCAACCGTCGAACGAGCGTACCAACATACGTCGACTGAGCATAGCCAAATACGCCGACTGAGCGTAGAATTATACACCGACTACTGAGCGTAGAAACATACGCCGACTGAGCGTAGCCGAAGTCGAAGTCTAATTCTAATTCAATATCTTCCTAAACTGTTTCAATATCGCATTAATATCTTTTGGTATCGGAAATTCCATATCCATAGGTTTTTCAGTATGAGGATGAGGAAATTTTAACCTTCTACTATGCAATGGTTGGCGAGTAAGAAGAGCTCTTTCTTCCTCGCCTTTTTTCATATTGAATTTCCTCTTTTTAATTTCAGACAAGAAAAATCCTTCGCGTTTTCCATATAAATGGTCGACAATTAAGGGATGTCCCGTATGCGCCATATGTACTCTAATCTGATGCAGCCTACCAGAGAATATTCTAAGTTGGACGTAGGTGAAATTTCCGAATTCCTCTATGACCTTGTATGCTGTTCTTGATTCCTTTCCTCTTGGGTGGACAAGCATCTTTCCTCTTGTTGTCGTAGACTCGGAAAGTGGTTGATTCACCTCCCCTTCTTTCTCACGGAATATTCCATCTACTACTGCCACATAGTACTTTTCAGGTATTCTATCCATGAACATTTTATTCAAGATACGATGTGTCTCTTTATCCTTCGCAAATAAAATTCCTCCACTCGTGTTTTTATCAAGACGATGAACAGTATATAACTCTTCTCTATCCTTAGTCAACATTGCAAATAGATTAGGAATGTCTTGCCTAAACCGGTCTGGTATCGTCAGCAGTCCTGCGGGCTTATTAACCGCTAGCATACATTCGTCTTCGTATATAATCTCTAATTTTTTTTTCATTACTTGCTCAATTTATCAAACGTCTTTTTTCCTTTGAAATAAAAGTCAAAGACAATAGAAGACGAATATCTTGATTGTAGAGTAGGGTGGCCAACTGAGTATTTCTGCACTAGTTTTTTAATCGATTTTCTTTTCTTCATCAAATTAGGAATCTGGCTATAGAACTTAAAATGTGCTCCAATTATCGCTTTTATGTGACTAATTTTACCTTCAGTCAAGAACTTTATTGCTGCAACGCCATCTAACAGTAACCTTACTGGTGTCTTCCATAATAAACTTCCTCCACTTTCATTTTTGAATAGAGTATATAGGCTATTTCTAAAATTAAGTTTCACCTTCCGTGGGTTACTGTAATCTAGCGTTCCACCTCCAAGATGAAAAACAATAGACTTAGGAATAACATTTATTTTGTATCCACATTTTCTTGCTCTGATACAAAAGTCAATTTCTTCCATATGTGCAAAGTAGTCATTGTCAAATCCTCCCAGATTTTTGAAAACCTCAGTTCTTACAACCATGGCAGCTCCACTCGCCCAATCTATATCCAATTCATTGTCATATTGACCATTGTCTTTTTCAAGATTATCAAATATTCTTCCTCTACAGTATGGGTATCCTAAACTATCTAAAAATCCACCACTTGCACCAGCATATTCGAAATATTCTTTTTCTTCTAGACTCAGAATTTTAGGTTGACAAATAGCCAATTCTGGATCATTGTCCATTGCTTCTAATATAGGATCTAACCAATTCGTTTTTACACTTACATCAGAATTAAGAATAACAGTATACTTAGCATCTGTATACTCCAATCCTCTGTTATATCCTTCAGCAAAACCATAGTTCTTTGGCAGCTGAATCAACTTTACTTCAGGGTGCCAGTCTTGTAGATATGAGATTGAATCATCTTCAGAAGCATTGTCTATAACTGCTATATTAATAGGTTTTGACGAGGAATATAATACCTGTGGTAGATAGGATTCGAGGTACTCCTCTCCATTCCAATTCAGAATTGCAATGCAAACTTTATCTTGTGATTGTTTTTTGTAAGTAGGTCTATTAAAAAAATCCTGAACTGAAATCTTATCTATGGCTAATTGACCTTTTAGCTCTGCCATAGAACTAAACTTTTGATCTGCTCTAATTCTACTTAAGACAGATACCTCTATTGGTTTATTATAGATGTTATCATCAAAATCAAAAATGTTGACTTCAACCTTTTGCTTGTGAGTTACACCAGATAGGGTTGGCCTAGTACCAATGTACATCATACCATTTCTTTCAAGACCTTCTATGTCGCAGGTTACAGCATATACACCTTCTTGAGGTTTAAGTTTGTGTTTTTCATTGATCTCGATATTCGCCGTAGGATAACCAATTGTTTTGCCTATTTTGTCGCCATGACCAACGATCCCTGTGATTTTGTAGTTATGATTTAAAAATTGATTTGCTACCTCTATATCACCGTCTTTTATCGCATTTCTAATCTTTGTAGAGCTTATGGTTATATCTTCGAGCTCTTGTTTTTTTATCTGAATGACATCAAATTTATGCTCTGCACTATATTCTTCCAATAGGTCAATATTCCCTTCTCTATTCAGACCAAATTTGTGATCGTAACCAATAACGATATAAGAAGGCTTAAAACTGTTCAATAAAAACCGTTCTATATATTCCCTAGGAGGCTGCTGGGAAAACTCAACAGAAAATGGAACGATGACCAAGTTGTCAACTCCGAAACTTTCAATTAAATCTATTTTTTCATCTAATGTATTAAGAAGTACAAAAGAGTCGTCTTTAGGGTAGATTATCTTTCGTGGATGCGGGTCAAATGTAATAATAACGCTCTCTCCGTCAATCTCCTTTGCTAAGTGATTAATCCTTTTTATGATCTTTTGATGGCCTCTATGAACCCCATCGAATGATCCAATTGTTAAGACTGCATTTTTAAAATTGGGAAGTTGATTGATATCCCTAAATATTCTCATCTAATTTCTTTCTCTTGCTACAGTGCAAATGTACTTCATTTGTTTATATTTATGGACTATCTTATATACAGAGATATAATTTTTATTCCTATACGTTATAGTTGAAAACCTACTACAATGTCAAAAATAAATGTATATAAAAAACAATTTCATTACTATCGTACACTAGCAGAAAAAGCAGTATCTCAAATCTCTGAAGAACAATTATTTGAGGTGCCAAGCCAAGAAAGTAATTCTATAGCTGTGATAGTTAAACATATGGCTGGAAATATGCTGTCTAGGTGGACCAATATATATGAATCAGACGGAGAGAAATCGTGGCGTAATAGAGATGATGAATTTGTAAATACCTTCCATTCAAAAGAAGAATTGTTTGAATATTGGATTAATGGATGGACAAAACTAGAGGAAACTTTAGATAGTGTAAATGATAGTGATCTAGATAAAATTATTTATATCAGAAATATGGGATGTACACTACACGATGCTATAATTAGACAGATAAGTCACTATGCATATCATGTTGGCCAGATTGTCTATCTAGCAAGACTACTAAAAGTTAGCGGTTTCAAATCATTGTCAATTCCCAAAAATCAATCAGAAGGATATAATAAAGAACGATTTGCAAAAGAAAAGACGATTAAGCATTTTGTAGATGATGTAAAGGAGAATCCTGCAAAGCTATAATATCAACACTTGGTCGTCAATGTAATTTAAATATTTGTTAATTCCTGCATTCGCCAAAGTTTGAAACTTCGGGAACATTATCTCGTAAATAGTGGTTGTCGTTGCTTTTAGAAAAATCCGTTTTAATCCGTTGAATCCGTGTCATCCGCGTTCCATCAATGTAACTTTCCAATTATAATCAACTTTATCTTACTTACAATTTTTCAAAGCTTTAGTCGACTCTTCCAATGTAACTACACCAAAATCATTACCCCAAGAATTATTAATGTAATTGATGATATTAGTTATCTGAACTTCCGTGTATTTCTGTCCAGGCATTTCTTGGTTATAAGTCACACCATTAACGATGATCTCTCCGTTTTGACCATGTCTAAGAATACAGGCGACATTATCTTGATTATTTTTCAACCAGTCCGATTTTGCAAGAGGCGGTATGAGTTTAGCAAGTCCAAGACCATCTTCCATATGGCAATTGTTACATTGAGCTTGATAGAGTCTTTTTCCGTGGGCATACGTCTCTTGTTCACAACTATTAAGTGTGATCATAGAAGTTATTGTCAATAGCAATATAAAGAGTACTCTATTTTTTGCCTTCATATTCTTTGAGTAGTGTTTTGATATCTCTTATCATTTTTGGGGTTTCGTCTGGGTCTGTTCCTTCAGAAAATGATCTAATATGACCGGCCTTATCAGTGAGTATAAGTTTGCCACTATGATCGAAACCACCTGGCGCATCTGCATCTTCGAAACCAATTTGCAAATATTCTGTCGTTAGCTCATATGTTTCATCTTTGTCTCCATGTAGAAACCACCATTTATCAGTATCCACCTGTAAATTAGCCGCATACTCTTTCAATTTTTGAGGTGTATCTCTCTTCGGATCCAGCGTAAATGAAACAAATTTTACTTGAGGATTATCTTCAAACTCTGTATAAACTCTTTTCATTTCTCTAGCAACTTTAGGACAAATAGTTGGGCATGATCTAAAAAAGAAGTCTGACACATACACAACGTCTGCAAGATCTTTGTTAGTGACAATGATACTGTCACTATTGAGGAAGGACCAATCTTTCACTGTGTGATCTACTTCTTTATTATCTACTATTTTTTTAAAGCCTAATTTTGGGAGTTTGGTAGGAGTATTGTCTTTGCAGCTTATAGTAATAAAGCTTAGAATAGCTATTGTTAGTATTGAAGTTAGTCTCATTATTTACTATGTTTTTGTTTTAATGATTTTGCATTCTTCATGCTTTCAAGCATATCGTTTTTCACCTTAGTGATTCGAACCATTTCTTTTTCCAAATAAGCTTTTTGCTCAGTTGCATCGGTTGGTACTTTCCAGTCTGACATCCAGTCCATCATGCCCTCATCCGCTTTTTTTAATGCAGAAATAGTGGTTAACAATTCTGCCCTTATCGTCTCATCAGTAGTGGTTTTAAGAATTGTCTGTAGGTTTTTACGGTCTTTATTTAATTCACCTAGTTTCGGCATGACCTCATCGTGCACTGCCAGTACTTCTTGTTCCAATGTAGATTTTTCTCGACAAGAAGAAATGAAAGTGATCAAGCAAAGAAATATTAATAATCGTTTCATTTATTATAAATTTAGTTATTATAGATTTACTATTTAACCCAGTCTTACAAATTTAATAGTATTCATTGGCATATGTTTAATGCGATTATCTATTTGACATTACAATGGCAAACCTATATCGTACCGTAAGATTAACAATGATCTACTTATTTACTCAATTCACATATTCATTTACTGATGAATCATCATATTAAGCCAATAAATTGTAAAATTCAGAAAACCAATTACTTTTACGACTGTTTATAGGATAAAGAAAAACTTATTTTTGTTTATTCTAATTCGTAAATATTCTACTCAATGAATAAAGATAGTCGAAAAGCAATTGTTTGGTTTAGAAATGACCTTAGATTACATGACAATGAAGCCTTATTAGATGCTATACAATCTGCAGGAGAAATCATTCCTGTTTATATTTTTGATCCAAGAGTATTCATGGGAAATACGAAGCTAGGATTTGCTAAAACAGGTAAGTTCCGTGCTAAGTTTATAATAGAGTCTATAATTGATCTTAAGTCTAGACTCCAAAATCTAGGATCTGATCTCTATATAAGAATAGGTAAGCCCGAAGAAGAGCTTCTTAAGCTCGCCAGAGAAGTAAAGTCTAGCTGGGTGTTTTGTAATAGAGAGCGTACACAAGAAGAAGTAAATGTGCAGGATTCGTTAGAGAATAGCCTTTGGGCGATAGGGCAGGAGATAAGATACTCCAGAGGTAAGATGTTGTTTTATACAGCTGATCTTCCATTTCCTGTTACACATACACCAGACACATTTACACAATTTAGAAAAGAGGTAGAAAAATATATTCCTGTGCGGGAGCCTCTTTCAGAACCTACGGAGCGATTCAATAAGCTAAGTGTAGTAGTAGAATACGGTATTGTCCCTTCTTTAAATGATCTCGGTCATGAAGAGTTTGAAACCAATGATAAAGGTGGATTTGCTTGGAAAGGTGGAGAAACAGAAGCACTCCGCCAACTTAAATATTATTTATGGGATAAGGATCTTATTGCAGATTATAAAGAAACACGCAATGGATTATTGGGAAGAGACTTTAGTTCTAAATTTAGCCCATGGCTAGCGCAAGGATGTCTATCTCCTAAAATGATTTATGCTGAATTGAAAAAATACGAAACAGAACGCACAAAAAATAAAAGCACCTATTGGATGTTTTTTGAGCTGATGTGGAGGGACTTCTTCCGACTTACAGGTAAGAAGTTTGGAAATGCAATCTTTCAAATAGAGGGGACCAAAGGGGAGGACAAAAACGAATACGAACATGATCGTGATTTATTTGACAAATGGGCATCGGGTAACACTGGAATTCCATTTATAGATGCGAATATGCGAGAGTTGAACGAAACAGGCTTTATGTCAAACAGAGGAAGACAAAATGTAGCCAGTTTCTTAGTGAAAGACTTAAAGCTAAATTGGTTATTAGGAGCGGAATATTTCGAATCTTTACTAATCGATTATGATCCATGTAGTAATTATGGCAACTGGAATTATATTGCAGGAGTAGGGGCTGACCCTAGAGAAGATCGATATTTTAATATATTAAGTCAAGCTAAAAGATATGATTCGGATGGTGCGTATGTGAAATATTGGTTACCAGAATTAAAAGAGGTGCCTTGTGCAGAATTACATGCCATATATAAAGTTGATCCGAGTGATTTGACTAAGTACAAATTGAAGTTAGGAAAAGATTACCCTGAACCTGTTCTGAGTTCTGGTCACTGGAATTGATGATTTGATAAAGTAAATCTAATAATTAGGATTTTCTAATTTATATAGTCGCCGAGGTTTGTAGCTTCAGATTTACAGCCAATTGTAAAAAGAAATACAACATTAAATACGTAATAATACTTATCACTATATTTTTATCAATAATTATGAATCACCCTCACACCTTCCATGTCCTTCTGTGTCTTTAATACTCGTTCAATAACATGCTGCTTCTCTTTAAAGTCTTTTCCTTTATTTTTCCAATCGATAACATACATTGGTATATTATCTTTTAATTCAGCAAAATCATTTGATTGCCCTCGTGCATAACTCACACTTAATATGTCATCAGGATATATTGCCTTTATAAAACTTGTCCTTTCTTTAAATAGATCATCTTGCATTCTAAATCTTGATAATTCTTCATTGAGTGTTTTTATGACTTGATCATTTTCGCCACTTTTTTCCTTAATAGAATTTAATTGGGTAGTAGCGTCCTGAATGCTAAGTATTTTCTTGTGTAAAATATTAATATCATCTTCATTTATATTAGTGGTTGGTACGATTTGTACAGTAGTATTTTCGAGACCTATATCATCGCAAATAGATTTAAAATCGTAATTAGTTATAAAGTCCTGTCCATCACCGTATACTTTCAAAATAAGTAATGTGCTATCACCACTTGAAATCAATTCCTTTCCATCAAATAATTCGCTTTTTCCTTCGAATACTTTATCAATTAATTGTTCTATTTTTTTGTTTTGCTCTCTGTTTTTTAATAATTCATTAAATGGGAAATATGAGATAATCACAATAGATAATAAGAATAGTGTAATATAGATTGTACTCTTCCTTTTTTCTTTTGCATTTTCAAAGTCTCTCTGTGGAAAACGCAATACAAACTTTACAATGATATAAGTAGCGAATGACACAAAAACGGTATTGATAAAAAACAGAAATAATGAATACATAGCTATATTGGAATATCCATTTGCTATTCCATATCCTGTAACACAAAGAGGTGGCATCAATGCAGTAGCAATAGCTACTCCAGGAAGGGTAGTAGAGATATCTTTACGAGCAATAGAGACAATACCTGCAATACCTCCAAAAAATGCAATAAATATATCTAAAGGACCAGGACTAATCCTAGCTAGGATTTCTGGTGTTGGATCTCCTCCACCCAGCGGAGTAAGTAAGAAATATAATGTAGAAGTAATCAAAGCTATAGCTACCGCCATCCCAAAATGCGCGAGACTTTTTTTAAGTGTATTTTTATCATTGATACCAATAGCCAACCCCATACCTAAGATTGGGGACATTAAAGGAGAGATAAGCATGGCTCCAATAATAACTGCAGGAGAATTCATGTCCAAACCTACGGAAGCAATGACAATACTACACATGAGCATCCATGCATTGGCACCACTCATTGACTTCTTATCTTTTATTTCATTTATTGTAAGAAGTTTGTCAACTCCGTGCTCTAAATCTAGTGCATCCTTTAGAAAACCTTTTATATATGCTTTGATTTTAAATAATCGATCTTCAGAAATTTCTATTTCCTTATCTGTTGTTTCTGTCTTATTTTCCATAGGCAATATTATATCCTAATTAGTCCATCTTCCATGGTAATCGTACGATCGCTTAATTTTGCTAAGTCCTCATTATGTGTTACAATAACAAAGGTTTGATTCATTTCTTTTCGCAATTGAAATAACAAGTTATGCAAATCTTCAGAGGTAGCTTTGTCTAAGTTTCCTGAAGGTTCGTCAGCGTATACAACTGATGGCTCATTCATAAGCGCTCTAGCAACAGCAACTCTTTGTTGTTCACCACCTGAAAGTTCGTTTGGTTTATGAGAAAATCTATCTGCCAATCCGAGATAATCCAAAAGTTCTTTTGCTCTTTTGAGTGATTTATCTTTTGGTTCACCTGCTATGAAAGCCGGGATGGCCACATTCTCGTCCGCAGTAAATTCATTCAGTAAGTGATGAAATTGAAATATAAAACCAATTTTTTTATTCCGGAATTGTGCTATTTCTCTCTGATTTAATTTTGAGACTTCAACATCGTCGATCCACAACTGTCCCTTGTCAGATTCATCAAGTGTGCCTAGTATATGCAGTAAAGTACTCTTCCCAGCACCAGATTTCCCGACAATGCTTACTACCTCTCCTTTTTCTACATTTAAGTCGATTCCTTTTAGCACATGGAGATCTCCATATGACTTATGTATGTTATTTACCTTGATCAAAATATTCGAATTTGATGTAAATATAGAATATGAAAGTTAATTAGAAATGAAACCGCAGAAAATGTATATAAAACAACACTATCAAATTTGTCTGTTATATGTTAAGTGATACTATATCGTTTATAATTAGAATCTTGAGATTTTACTTTTTATAAGGGTTAACAAAATTTTTTAAATATTTATTCTATTTAATGCTTACCATTTTGCCTTTAATGGTATAAACTAATGTACGAGCCATTACAACATCTATTATTTATAACCAGAACAATTATTAGATGAAGAATATAGCAAAGAGTGGTCATTCACTCTAAGGTTTTTCTATGTCAAAATAGAAAATAAACACACTTTATTTCAATACACTAAATATTAAGGGATGAACAAATTATTAATTATTGTTGCAGTTTTCATATCTGCACAATCAGCCTATTCTCAATTAAGCTTAGGAGTAGTAGGTTCTTACGGAATTACATTAGGAGAATCAAGTTCAAAAATTCTAGGAACACCAGAAGGGAGGAAATCAATGGAAATCGGATTTATGGAAGCCAAAAATTTACCTTCTATCGGAATCAGCTTTTCATCTGACTTTGGTCCATTATTCGCAAATGCCGAAATTCATTATCGTCAAAATGCTTATACATTCTCGATTCAGAATTTTTTGCAAATTGACGAGCCTATGAATTATATAGAAGAAACAAGTTCAATAATTCATATTCCTGTTGTAGGAGGATTTAAAGTTGGTAAATTAAGACTTGGTGTTGGTCCCATATTTAATTTTCAGATGGAGCAAAGTAAAGGGAAAATGTTAGAATTCCATATTGAAGAAAAGAAAAGAAATCTTCAAACTGGTTTCTTAGGAAGTATCGGTTTTGATATAAATCGACATTTGAGAGTAGGAATTAAATACGAACATTCATTTACTAAAGTTGGCGATGATTATAAATATGCGGGCAAGAAGTTGCCACTTACGTCTACACTTAATTATATGACATTTAGTGTTGGAATATTCTTATAAAGTGAATTTCAACTCAAAAGAAATGGTAGTTTAAAAATATTATCTAAATATTTTTAAACTTTTAAATGCAAAAGTGTTCTGATTAGGAGGAAAGTTTCTCATTGATGAAAGTATATTTCGACATGAAATAAAATCTGAGACAATATTTTCACTAAAAATGTCTATCTTTTTCAAAAAAAAAATATAAAATATTCTTAATTTTTAATTTTGCAATCCACTACTTGTAACCTATAGATAAACAGTGACTTATGGGTGTGATTGTCGGTAAAAATCATGTGCTCAGAACGTTGTATTAATTATTTTAAGAATTTTTTAGCATTTGTCGTGTCACATTTTGGAGAGTAAAGACATTATATAGATGTACGAAGCAATTACATAATTTAGTTCCTCCTCGTACGCTGAGAATAAATTCCATTCATAAAGTTTGGAATGAAATATAAACGAATTTTTAAGAACATAAAATCAACGAACTATGAAGTACGTAACAAAATTTCTATGCGCTATAGCGATCACTGCATTTTTCACATCATGTGCTTCTAGTGGTAGTGGATGCTATGATTTTGGAGATAATACAAAAATGAATATGGATCAAATTTCAGTGGATATTGAAATAGTTTCAATTGGTAAAAAGATAAATAAAATGAAAGACATTCCAACCATTTGTGTGGAGTAGTCGTAATACCAATAACAAAACCGAAGTTAAATTTTATTATAAACCATTTAGGGAAAACATAAGTCAATTACGGCATTTAAGTAAATACCTGAAACATAAAATTGATAATGAAATAGATCGAAGTGATAAATCACGCGACAGCCGTTTCTATGTCAAAATTTAAAATAGATAAAATAACTCATTACAATTATAAAACATCGAGCCATGAAAAAATTATTAATTATCGCAGCATTTTTCGCTATAACACAAACGGCATTTTCTCAACTAAGATTAGGAGTTGTAGGCTCTTATGGAGTTTCATTAGGAGAGTCAACAACAAAAGTATTTGGTACTCCTGAAGGAAGGAGAGCAATGGAAGTAGGATTCCTGGAAGCTAAAAATTTGCCATCTGTAGGCATTAGTTTGACTTCTGACTTTGGTCCTTTATTCGCAACTGCAGAAGTTCATTATCGTAAAAATGCATACACATTCACTGTTCAGAATTATCTGCAAATTGACGAACCAATGCAATACATTGAAGAAACAAGTTCTGTAATCCATATACCAGTTGTAGGTGGTGTTAAAATAGGTCTACTGAGACTTGGGGTTGGTCCAATATTTAACTTCCAAACTGAGCAAAGTCGAGGCCAAATGAGCGATTTTAATATTGAAGAAAAGAAAAGAAGCCTCCAAACAGGATTTCTTGGAAGTTTAGGAGTTGATATAGGCAAACATCTTAGAGTAGGAATGAAGTACGAACATTCTTTTGCAAAAGTAGGAGATGATTATAAATATGGTGGAAAAAAACTACCACTCAAATCTACTCTTAATTACTTGACTTTTAATGTTGGAATGTATTTCTAATTTAATAATATATGATAAATCAGCAGTTAAATCTGCTCTAAGATAAGTTTTGATTTTAGTAGTAAATAGTTAAAGCCATGCTCAAAGGAGTGTGGCTTTTCTTCGTTAGGTAATAGGATTAATTAACGTGTGTAAAGAATATTGCACAGAATCTACATTAACAGCTGTTGTCATCAACTAGAAGCAGTTGGGTGGTTCATGTGATATGGCGATTAAAGCAGAAAGCTCTTCTGAAGATCTATAGTTTACTGGTTTTAGAAAAGTGTAATTTGTTCTACAAAATTAATTGACCCAAATGATGGTCATGTTATTAATATTATCAATTAGACTGAGAATTTATCTTCTGTTCCATCGGTTATACAATGAATAGTCATAAATTGCATTTCTTAATATATCTAAAGTATGGCAGAAACAATACCCATTACAGATCAAGAACAGGATGTTATCCATGGAGAATTTGAGAAGTTACTCCAAAGTATGGAAACTAGCTTGGTCCATGATGATAAAGCAAACCTTCGAAAAGCTTTCGAATTAGCAAATCATGCACATAGGCATCAAAGACGAAAATCTGGAGAACCTTATATTTTACACCCAATTGAAGTAGCACGTATTTGCTATCAAGAGATTGGTCTTGGGCCAACTGCAGTGATAAGTGCAATATTACATGATATAGTGGAAGATACACCAGTCACTCAAGAAGAGATTCTAAAGTTGTTTGGGAACAAAATAAGTAAAATTGTAGATGGACTGACTAAGCTTGATGGACTATATAATAAAGAAAGCAACAATGTGGAAAGTCCACAAGCTGAGAATTTTAAAAAAGTACTGAGTACGCTGGTCGAAGATGTTAGAGTAGTGCTTATCAAGATGGCGGATAGATTGCATAATCTTAGGACCATAGGATCTATGCCCCAGCACAAACAGCTAAAAATATCAGCGGAAACGAGTTATATTTATATTCCTTTGGCCCATAGGTTAGGACTATATTCAATAAAAACAGAGTTTCAAGATATTTGTATGAAAATATCTGATGCAGAGACTTATCAAGATATAAAAACGAAGCTCAATGAAAGTAAAGAAAGTCGAAATTTATATGTAGATAAATTCTTGAAACCGATCAATGATAAGTTGAAGAAAACGAAGATCTCTTATAGAACATTGGGAAGACCTAAAGCAATTCATTCTATTTATAATAAGATTAAAACCAAAGGTGTTCCTTTCGAAGAGATATATGATCTATTTGCAGTTAGAGTAATCGTCGATGTTCCAATTGATGATGAAAAAAGTATTTGTTGGCAAATTTATTCAGTGATCACTGATGTTTATAAACCAATTCCTGAACGGCTCAAAGATTGGGTTACTTCTCCCAAAGGGAATGGATATGAATCTCTTCATACAACTGTAATTGGTCCTGACGGTAAGTTTGTAGAGGTTCAGATCAGAAGTGAGCGAATGGATGAGATTGCAGAGCGAGGATTTGCAGCACACTGGAAGTATAAAGGTGTCAAGGATGACCATTCTGTATATGATACTTGGTTAGAAAATGTTAGAGATATTCTTGACACTCAACATACGGATGCATTAGAATTTATTAATGATTTTAAGACAAATTTATTCAATGAAGAAGTATATGCATTCACTCCAAATGGAGATATGCGAATTCTTCCCAAAGGAGCTACCGCTTTAGATTTTGCATTCGATATTCACTCTGATATAGGATACAAGGCCGTTGCAATAAAGGTCAATAATAAATTAGTCCCGATGGGACAAAAACTAGAAAATGGAGATCAAGTAACGGTTACAACAAGTAAAAACCAAAAGCCAAATGAAGAATGGCTCAAAATGGTGGTTACAGGAAAAGCAAGATCAAAGATTCGCTCTTCTATGAAAGAAGAGCGTCGTAAAAAAGGAGAACTAGCTAAAGAAGCGATAGATAGAAAGCTTAAAAATATGAAGTTGCTTTCTGAAGAGAATATGGATTTTTTGGTGAAACACTATGGGTTCAAAAATAGACCTGATTTTTACATAGCTGTTGCGCAAGAAAAGGTCAAAGTAACAGACTTTAAAAATATTCCAACTGAGAATGGGAAATTTATAATCATTAAGACTAAATCTTCTGATGCACCTTTGGTAAAAGAAGAGAAAGTAAACGTGAAAACGGGACAAAATAAATCCAACATATTAGTAAATGGAGAACCTGTAGATCTGTTTAAGTATGAATTAGCTACTTGTTGTTCGCCAGTGCAAGGAGATAATATCTTTGCCTATACAAACGCTAATCTCGAACTAAAGATTCATAGACAAAACTGTTCTAATGCTACACATTTGTTAGCAAATTACGGCTACAGAGTATTAAAAGCGGAGTGGGCTAATAGAATAGGTAATAATTTTGTTGTGGATTTAATGATTACGGGAGTGGATAGCGGTATAGGAGTTATACAGGCACTAACTAATGAGATTAGTAACAAACTTGGTGTTAATATCCGTTCATTTAGCATCGATGGTGTAGAGGGATATTTTGAGGGACGTATTAGTGTTGTTGTCATTAATAAAGATCAACTAAATTTAGTGATGAAGTCAGTTGAGAAACTAAAAGGAATATCAACTGTTACTAGAATAGATAAATCTGAATAAAATGGATGTGAATCTTACAATAGAAGAAAAAAAGAAGAAGCTGATTGAAGAGGTAAAGCAGATATTTACAACCCACCTCGAAAAGGGGAAGTCTCGTAAGACTCCTGAACGATACGCTATTCTTGAAGAGATTTATAATAGAACAGATCATTTTGATGCTGAGGCTTTATATATACATATGAAGAATCAGAACTACCGTGTGAGTAGAGCAACGGTTTACAATACACTGGAACTGCTTGTGTCTTGTGATCTTGTAACTAAACACCAATTTGGAAAAAATCTGGCTCAATATGAGAAATCCTACGGTTACAAGCAACACGATCATTTAATATGTGTGGACTGCGGT
>Ga0209187_1001793_pt1 | contig 23149 bp, 14 predicted proteins | sample BantaG_FD_187430 | JGI IMG/M metagenome (GOLD analysis project Ga0209187, IMG submission 187430) | Marine algal microbial communities from Bantry Bay, Ireland - BantryBay_4 metaG (SPAdes) (version 2) | ecosystem: Host-associated > Algae > Red algae > Unclassified | place: Bantry Bay, Ireland...
AAACGCAATTGGTTTTTACGCGAACAAAGGATTCGAAAAAAGAATCTGCCAGCTCATTCAAAGTAACACTTGGCGTCATGCCTGATTATGTTTATACTGGTAAAGGTATGCGCATCGACAGTGTTATAGATGGTCGAGTAGCTTCAAAAGCTGGCCTTAAAAACGGAGACGTCATCATCCAATTGGGAGATGTCAAAGTAACAGATATTTATAAGTATATGGAGGGGTTAGGCAAATATGAAAAAGGTGAGAAGGCTCAGGTGGTCGTATTACGAAATGGAAAAAAAATAAAAAAGCAAGTTACTTTTTAAACGCAAATAATAAAGTGTCCATAATCTAAATTTGATTTTGGACATTTTATTATTTTTAGACGCTGTATTATTTGAGACAAAAACTAAGCAAAGGAAGCAGCTAGACCACCAAAAGCAATAAGCAGCACATATACTGCTAATAAAATAACCATCAGAATTCCAATAAATTTAAAACAAGATTTTAAATCGCCCAGAGCCTCTGTCATTAAGTTTGTACTTGATTGAGCAACCGCTTTTTTGCATTTACTAGCAAACTGAAATAATTTGAATGTAGGGTAAATATAAATAGCTCCAAGAACAATATACAAAACCCCTAGTCCTGCCATACCTCCGATGGCTTCCATACCTGGGAAACTATTATAACTCATAAATGCTGCAATACCAATACCTCCTAGTATCATAAACCCGATACTAATAAAGCCTATTATAGCCAAAAAAGTACTCCATTTGGCAGTCTCTTTTAAATAGCCCAGTGATTGATTTGTAAGTCTAATTTCTTTAGTAGTGCCTCCATAATCAGCGCTGTCTAGAATCGTAGTATCGTCCATATTTTCCTAAGTTTAGATTTTATTTATTAAATGTAAAAAGTCGACTACTTCTGGATAGTAAATTTGTCTCAGATAAATCTAGCTAATATTTCAGCAGGTATTCTAGATGGCTTTTGTGTTCTATTATCTATCAAACACCAATGAGTAGTTGCTTTGGTGATTAACTTATCATCTCTATAGATCTCTACCATCCTAGTGCAAGTAGCCGCGGTATTCCCAGTAATATATGTCTTCAGTATCAGTTCCTCATTTAGATAAGCAGGACGCTTATATTGGATGTGATGATCAAGGGCTACCCAAGCATATTTTTGAATAGTCTCCTCGCATACTTTTGATTCCCAATGCTGTTGAGAAACCTGTTGAACCCAACGCAAATACTCTACATTATTGACGTGATTAGCCTCATCCAAGACATCCTCAGTCACGACTATAGTCATTTGAAATTGATTAGATATTGTTTCCATATTACGGTGCAAGTAAAGTATCCTTTTTGGATATCACAAAATTTGAAGCAAAAGATCAGTAAAAATAGAAAGTTCAGATAAAATTTTGGAAGAAATTGAGCCAAATAGCTTAGTCTTTTACCTTAAATAAACTTGTGTTGCCTGATAAAAGGTATTTACAATGTCAAAGTTCTGAGCTTCGAATAAAAGCAAACTCCTGATCATCAATATTTTAAGGTCTAAATCTTAAATCTTTGATACAAGATGATATTCGCGTAGAAAAAATAGCATAATAGTTTAAATAACTTTACCTTTGACCTTCGTTAATTTTAACGTTAGAATCCTTTAGCTTGATGTCAAGCAAAAAAGGTAATGGTTAATCCAATTAAATTTTAACAATTATGCCTGCAAAAATTCGTCTGCAAAGACACGGACGTAAAAAAAGACCTTTTTACCACATTGTAGTAGCTGATGCAAGAGCTCCAAGAGATGGTAAATTTATCGAAAAAATTGGTACCTACAATCCAATGACTTCTCCAGCTACAATAGACCTTGATAGGGACAAAGCCTTTAACTGGTTGATGAAGGGTGCTCAGCCTACTTACACTATGGCAGCTATCCTTAGATTCAAAGGAGTTATGTTCAGAAAGCATCTTCAAAGAGGTGTATCGAAAGGTGCTATCTCCCAAGAACAAGCAGATGCTAAGTATAACCAATTTATAGAAGATAAGGATGCTAAGATCGCGGCAAGATTTGAAAAGAGCACTCAAGAAAAGATTGATAGACTTAAGGCCATTGATGGCATGCCGGGCAAATCAAAAGCTGTAGTAGCTGATGCTGTAGCAGAAGGAGACGCATTCAAATCTGAAGGTCCTGACACTAGATCTCTTGCAGATCAAGTAGAACAAACAACTATAGACTCTGTCGTGGCTGATGCGCCTGCTGTAGCTGAAGTAAAAGAAGAAGCTCCTGCTGTCGTTGCTGAAGCACCAGCACCAGAAGTAAAAGAAGAAGCTCCAGCTCCAGAAGCAAAAGATGAAGCTCCAGCTCCAGTAGCTAAGGAAGTTGCTCCAGCTCCAGTAGCGGAGTCACCAGTAGCTGGTCCTGATGAATATAAGAAGATTGAAGGAATCGGTCCAAAGATCGAAGAACTTCTTCACAAGGCTGGGTTAGCTACTTTTGCTGAACTGGCTGAAGCTCCTGTTGATAAGTTAAAAGAAATCTTAGCTGAAGCAGGTAGTCGCTACTCTATGCACGATCCAACAACTTGGCCACAGCAATCAAAATTAGCTGCAGATGGTAAGTGGGACGAACTAAAGACACTTCAAGATGAGCTTGATGGCGGTAAGCCACCAGTAGCATAGTCTAATAAGAAGAGTAAGAAATCAATATAAAAGCGAATATTTTAATTTATATTCGCGTACAAGAAAGTTAATTAAACCTAGTAAGGCCTATATGGTGTTACTAGGTTTACCTTTATAAAACGAAAGTATAATGAAAGACCTTGATTTAGAATACAAAAACGAAATTCAGACTATTCTTAATGATATCATCACTTCTGAGGAGCATAGCGCCTACCTCGAAACTGAAGAAGATGAACAATATCAAGCCCTTAGAGCGGCCTTTGAACCTCGTATAGAGCAACTGCACCGCCAAGTATCTACAGCGTCTCCGATGCAGATCATCGCCTTAGAAAAGACATTGTTAAACGAAGAACTGGAAGGGCTCTATCTTTCAAAACTTTTGGGTTATTCTGTATTGAGAGGAGAAGTTAGCGATCAACTGAAATATCTAAGACCTCAAGATCACTTTAAGGATATATTGTTGGCAATATGTAACTCTGCAAACTTTGAGCATATCAAAGCAAGAATTAGTCAGGTAGTTCAAGTGGGTTTTGCACTGAGTAGTGATATTTGGATTACAAATCTGATCAACTCTAATGATAATAAAAAGGTGAAATACTTTTTGCAGAGTATGAAGAAACCAGAATTGAGAGTAGAATCTGCTAGAAAATCTGCACTGGCTAGGTTCAAACGACAGTTCAAGGATAATGTATTTTACTATGCTGAGATTCCACAGGTGAAAGCAGAGTTAAGCAAGCTTTACCCAGAGTTTAGAAACTTTATAGAGATAAGAGTTAAGCTGGATAAAGTAAATGATAATCTCAAGAATCAAATCATCCAATTCTTGAATAATAAAGAATTTCATGGCACTATGGAACACACGACCATCTTAGGATTGGCTAGTGCATTCCTAGAACTAAATGCAGATGATAAAAAGAATTTAACTGAAGTATACAATACACTTAGAAATTCAGATTCTGAATTTTCCGATATGCATTTGGACTTTATCCTTACTATGAGGAATAGAGATGTGGACTTGGATAACAAGGCTGACAATAACATATCTAGTATGATCGATAAGTCGATCAATGATGATATTTCGGATTATTATAAGCTGATGGATATTGTGCATGGTAAAGGTTATGTGCATAGAGATGCCGTAGATGCTGCTAGGACATTCTACAATAGTCATGAAGGTCTCTCAAAAATCAACACTTGTGTTAGAAGTGTAATTTATGCATACTTCAAGCGTGCCATCATTAATCTCGAAGAGACGGAGTACCCAATATTTATGGAGCTTCTTGGAGCAACACCTGCTAGTGCGCAGAGCGATGATGTGGTAACTGAAGAAGGAGAAGAGTCACATGATTCAACAAAGCGCAACTTAGCCATCCCTGTATATATGGAGATCTTCTCTAATCAGCAGTTTAATCAAAACATCAAAGATCTGAGTATGATCTATGTAAGGAAACTGCTTCGTTTCCACACCGATAAACGTGGTAAAGATTACCAAGATATCAAGAAGTTTGTTTCTGCAACCTTTATTGATTTAGGCTTTTTAAACAGTAAGCAATCTGTTGAATTGTTTAAGAGTAAGCGTAAGAAAAAGGCTGTAGCGAAGTAGGCTTTCATAATAATTTAAAAAAAGGGATTTGGTCTTTAGGATTAAATCCCTTTTTTTTTGTTGAAATTTTAATAACTAAGTAAATTATGATTTGCATTATCTTTGTAGTAAATCTGAGAAGTTTTATAGAATATTCTTTGTAGCACATCAATATTGTAACATATTAGATAAAATTAAGAGACTATGATAAAAGATGTCTTCATCGGTATCACGGCTTACTTTCGCTACCTTTCATTGGTTCGAAAAAATGGATTGGGTCGATTCTTTTTTGCTCCTATTATAGTTGGTATTTTACTGATAACCACTATCGGTACTAGTGCATATGGCTTTAGTGATAACCTAGGACATCTAATGAGTGATTGGTATCCTTGGAAAAGAGGTGCTGCATTTGTACAGAGCTTCAGTTCTGTGATAGCAGGTATTTTTATATTTGTAATAGGGCTTATCATAGCGAAATATCTAGTCTTAATACTGGCCTCACCTTTCATGAGTCCTATGTCCCAGAACATTGAAGCCCAAGGTGTATATAAACCTGCACTACCCTATCAAAGTCTAACGGCGATGGAAGGTATATGGCGTGGTCTCAGAATCGCCAGCGTAAATATCTTTAAAGAATTGAGCATTACATTAGTGATACTTGTGTTCAGCTTGATAATTCCCATTCTTGGCCCATTTACCGCAGTACTTCTCTTTTTAATTCAAGCCTACTATGCTGGTAGTGGTAATATGGACTATACCTTAGAGCGCTACTTTGGAGTAAAAGAAAGCAAGCAATTTATTAGAGCCAATAGGGGACTTGCCATTGGTAATGGAATTGTCTTTGTAGCTTTACTTATGCTAGGACTGGGTTTTTTCATTGCTCCTCCGCTAGGCACATTGGCTGCAACACCTGAGGTACTTAAAAGGCTAGAAAAATATTAGTCCCATTCATATCTATTATCCTATACAATCAGAAATGGTATCATAATCGCAAATGCGCTAATTTTCTGGTTTATTCCGCGGTTTTCAGGCTAAATCAATTTTTTCTTCCTTTCGATACAACCATTGTCTCTAATATCGTATCATTTTTATAGCTTAGAAGAGTTAAATAACTAAGCAAACTCAAATAGAATGTCATTTACAATTAGTGATACAGAATCATCCTTAGTAGAAGGCTGTCTGCAAAACGATAGACTTGCTCAAAAAGCGCTATATGATAGGTACAAGGATGCCATGTACACAGTAGCCTACCGTATCGCTAATGACTTTGATTTAGCTCAGGATATACTGCAAGATGCTTTTATCCAGATATTTAAAGGGCTTAAAAATTTTCGTAAGGAGTCTACCATTGGAGCTTGGATAAAGGTAATCGTCGTACGCACTGCATTGAAAGCTGTAAAAAAACAACCTCACTTCTCCCCTATTGAGGATCATGTGATCGGTCATCAAAACGAGTATATAGATTGGGGAGACTATTTAGATAGTGAGTATTTAGAAAAAGCGATACAAAACTTACCTAATGGATACCGATCCGTTTTTGTACTGATAGAAATAGAAGGTTATCCACATAAAGATGTAGCAAAAATGTTAAATATATCGGAGGGAACTTCGAAGTCTCAACTTTTTCATGCAAAAAAGAAGTTGAAGGCTTATGTTAAAAATATGGATTAAAAGCCATGAAAGAAGAAAATAAAAATAGTCTGAAAAAGGCAATCGATAATTTGCCTAAGTATAGTCCCAAGGATAATCTTTGGGATAAGCTCTCTGATAATTTAGATGAGGTACAAGCAGATACTGTGCTTCATAAAGCGATCAGTGAACTACCGTCCTATACGGCTCCACCAGAATCATGGGCGGACATAGAAAATAGGCTTCCAGCTAAACGCAGAACGATGTGGCCACAATATTTTGCGATAGCTGCGGGACTTGCACTTTTAGTAGGCTTAGCTATAAATTATTCAGCTACTAATTTTGACCAAGAAATAGTGAAAGTTTCACACGATGAAAAAATTGTACCCCAGAGTCAGTTAGTACAAATGCATAACCCAAGCGCTGCTCATAGAGACAGTGCTTTCAGAACGATAATAAGAGCACAAAAAGAAAGTAGTGAGAGGGCGAAAGAAATTTTGGCGGAATTGGAAAAGCTTGATGACTCAAAGAAGAGGCTGAAAAGTAGACTCAGCCCATTTGATGTAAATAAACAATTAGAAGTAAAACTAGAACTAATAGAAAAAGAATCAGCCGAACTCCAACAAGCATATTTAGCTACCATTTAAATTTGAACTTTTGAACATTATTAATTCACGATATCCAATCAGCGGTCTAGTTTTCTGGCTCTCCTTCATGGCTGTATTCAATCTCCCTGCTCAATCGGTCAATCTGCAGGTTGTCACTAAGGAGATTGAGAAGAAGATGAAGTACAAGGAAGGCCAAGTGCTTTCTGTAGAAGGTGAAAAATCTGAAGTGGATATTATGCCATGGGATGAAAACTATATCACTATTGCATTAAAGCTTTCAGCTCAACATCCTGAAAGAGCTGTAGCTAAGGAGGATCTTGGACATTTCGAATATAACTTTGATAATACTGCTGACACTATATACATACGTAATAGTATCACAGCGAAGGAAGAAAGTTTGCGATCTGGTCTACAGGCATTTTATACTATTATGGTACCAAGAAGCTGCAAGGTCAAGTTGCATAATTATTTTGGTTCTGCAGTGTTAACTGACTTGAAACAGGGCGTTGATATCAAATCAGAATTTTGTAATCTTACCTTAAAGAATGTGGAAGGTCAGGTAGACATAAATACTTATTTCGGAGATTTGATCGGAGTCATGATCAATGGAATAGTTGACATCAAAGCAGATAGAAGTAATGTTACCCTTAGCGAAATCGAAGGTAAATTTACTATAGATGCGTACATGGGTACCGTCAAAGTATTTGCGAATCAGTCACTCCTAGATATGAATATCAACGCAGAAAAAACAGACGTATTTTTTTATGATTCTAAGTTAGATGGATACAATTTCAAATTGGCTTCACAGCTTGGTGATATAGAGGTACCAGATAAACTGCACGCTAAGATGTATAAAGAGAATGAAATTCGTAATATCGTCATCAAACCAGAGGGGGAGCTGATAGGTGCCAAGGTTTTTATTAGCGTGGTATCTGGAGATATTATGTTAGGGAGTCGATAAGACTCTAGATATCGTATTATTAATACTTGTCCATTACTCCAAAAACTTGTACCCTACTCCTCGAACCGACAAAAAGTGTTTGGGTTCTTTAGGGTCCTCTTCAAAGTATTTTCTAAAGGAAAGAATGAAATTGTCTATAGTCCTCGTAGAAGGATACACGTCATAACCCCAAACCGCCTGCAGAATTTGTTGTCTAGAAATCACTTCGCTTTTACGATCCATCAGCAGCTTTAAAAGCATTGCTTCTTTTTTTGTAAGGGTAAAATTCCCTTTCGTTCCTGTAGCTTCATAGGTAACAAAATTCACCTTGTTTTTTCCAAAAGATGCAGATTCTATCTTCTCCTTTTCTTGAGGGTTAGAACGTTGCAATAATTTTTCAATGCGAATCAATAATTCCTCTAAATTGAATGGCTTGGTTAAATAATCATCTGCGCCTTTTTTCAATCCTGTGAGTTTGTCAGATTGAGCATCCTTAGCGGTTAGCATCAATATAGGGATGTGCATATCTATTAGCCTTATCTGCTCGCATACTTGAAACCCGTCTACCTCGGGAAGCATCACGTCCAATAAAATCAGATCAAAATGCTCTTGGTGATAGGTTTTGACAACTTCTTTACCATTGTCAAGACAGACTACCTCGTAGTCCTCTATTTCAAGGTTAAGTTTGATAAGATCTCGGATACTTTCTTCGTCTTCAACTAATAATATTCTATAACTCATTTCGCAATATAAGCTTTAGGTGTTTCTTTATTTGGCAGGAATATATCTACAATAGTGCCTTTAGGCTTATTATCTAGAACCTTAATGTTTCCATTGGCAGTAGAAATGACCTGCTTTACTATATATAAACCCAATCCAGTCCCTTTGGTTTTACGTGTTTCCTCATCTCCTATGCGATAAAAGCGATCGAAGACCTTTTTCTTGTTTTTATCATCAATCCCGACCCCTTGATCCCCGACTTGTAGATGAAGTCCATTCTTTACTTTATCTAATGACACTTTTATTTGGGCATCCCCAAAAGAGTATTTTTTGGCGTTCTCTATCAGATTTACGATCACTAGAGTTAGGCCAAATTTATCTGCTACCGTATTGACGGATTCTAGTTCGTGAATGAAAGTTATACTACTTTGGGGATATTTCATAGCTAACCTATGTACCAAATTATCTATCAATTCTACTAGGTTAAACTCTTCATAAGTAGGTTCATAGGCAGTCTCCATCTTTGAAGCAAGTAGTAGGTTGTCTACAAGTTCATTAAGCCTCTCTGTTTCAGAGAGTGCGTTTGCAGCTAATTTATTCATCTTTTCTTTGTCGAGGTCTCGCTTCAAAAAGGTCTCCATAGTTAGCTTAATTGAAGATAAAGGAGATTTTAATTCATGTGAAATACTGAGCAAAAAGTTTCGGCTTTGTCGTGCAGTCTCTATGGCTCGATTATATCCTCGATTGATCAACCATATACCAATGACTATACTAATCACAAAAAAGAGGGCTTCGCCAAGGATCATCCACTCTTGGCGATTGTATCTTTCTTCGAGTTCGATGTATTCAGGTGTAAGATAAAAGTCTTGCTTATTTTGAATTCTTTGCTCTGCAGCCATCAACAACTCCATGTTTTCACTCTTGGCTTTAAAGGCATCCTGGTTCTTTGTAAAAAGCAATTTTGTCCACCATGCAAAGGCTACTAGCATATATGCCATGACTACATAAGTCAATAAACGAAGATAATTTTTATTATCCATTGCTTACAAAGATACTTGGTTATGAGATTGAAGTCTAAAGATTATAGGCATATCCTCAAAGATTGACAATATATGGATAAATGGCATTATTACACTAGAAATAAAATGATCTAGATGGACTAGCGCTGCGCAGTAGTCCCTCCGCAGCTTTTCGCGAAGGTGGGAGACCAAGTACCGATTTTCCAGCCTAGCCTTTCGGGCAAGCAATCGGTACGCAGGGCCGAGCGGATAGCGAGCTACGGAACAAAGCGACCCGACGAAGCTTTTCGCGTAGTCGGGTAGGCCCAAAAAAAATACCTTAGAAACTTTACGCATCTAAGGTATTTCGAATATAATAAATATTAGGCTTAATCTACTTTGATCAACTTTTTGGTCAACTGACCTAGTTCATTATGAATACGAACAAAGTAAGTTCCTGCGGCATGATCTTGAAGATCTAATTTTTCATTGAGCTTAGTGCCTCTGTATGCATTGTTTAAAATCTGCTGTCCAAGAATATCAAAAACGGTTACTTGGATATCCGAAACCTCAGTTAAAGTCACATCTAAGATGAATGCACCTGTCGTAGGATTGGGACTCAGGTCAAACTCGGCAATGATATCTAGATTGTTCAATACAGAAACAGAACCATCAACTACAACATCGAGAATAGAGCTACAGCCATTGGCATCTGTGATCGTAACAGTGTACTCACCTATAGCAAGACCTTCATTGAGGAAGCCCGTAGAGCCATCACTCCAATCGTAACTATATGTCCCAGCTCCACCAGTAGCATTGACGGATACATCAAAAAGTGTATTTGTCGAACCAGATTCCGTATTATAAGTTGCTGCAATTGGTGCGGGTGCTAGAACTTCTCTACTTAAAATATATTCACAACCCAATTCATCTGTAACTGTAACGGTATAAGTACCACCTGGTAGGTTTAATCTATTTTGTGTAATGACACCATCATTCCATAAAAATTCAACACCAGTTAGCTCATCCAAATTGGTAACATCTAGAACAATTCTACCATCTTCTGTGTCATCGCATGATGCATCTGTAGTACTGACATCAAAAGTAAGCGGATTAAATTCTTTCACTACGCTGACAACTTCAGTACTTGACTCGCAACCATTGGCGTCGGTAACTATTGCGCTGTAATCTCCTGTCTCCAATCCGTTGATAAATGGTCCTGTATCTCCGTTATCCCAATTCACTGTAAATGGTGGTGTACCACCGGATATAATAATTTCTGCGCTGGCGCTTAATCCACAATTTCCATTAATTCCTTGTGCACTAAGCGAAAGTGGATTCGGAGTTGGGATAAGTACTTCCTCTTCAAAAATACAACCATTGGCATCCGCTATAGTAATGGTGATTATACCTGATTGAAGTCCAGTAAGTGATTGTGCACTGGAACTGATTTCATATGGTTCTGCACCTCCTGTAGGGAATACTTCAATAGAGCCATCCAATTCATTGAAACATGATACTGGAATAATGATATAGGAAGCTGTGAGATCTTCGCAATCCTCCATATTGCCATCCGAGCCTTCAATTGTAATAACTTCACTAAGTGTACATCCATTATCATCTTCGATTTCTACAGTATACTGTCCTGCTGCTAAACCATCTTGAACAAGATCATTACCTAATCCATTGGACCACGTAACTTCTATATCACCAGTACCGCCAGATACTTCTATTGATACAAGACCGTCATTTATATTTTCGCCCGAAGTAGCTTGAACGTCTAAGATGTTTATTTCTAATTCTTCAGGTTGATTCATTGATCCTTCTAGGATTAACTCGCAACCATTTTGATCTGTGATCACGACCACAAAATCACCAAAACCTAAACCAGTTTCATTTGCGCCAAGCGTATTGCTACTACTCCAATTGAATAACAGTGTTCCAAAACCTCCTTCCGTCATCACAGTGGCAGTACCGTCATTTGCGCCAAAGCAAGAAATATTGGTAACATCAAGTGAGCCTGTAAATTCGCTACACTCATCTTCCCCTACACCAACTGTCACGGAATCTTCGATTGTACATCCGTTGGCATCCGTAACAGTAACAATATATGTATCAGGTGCTAGGTCAATAATAATAGCTCCCTCGGTATTGTTGTCCCAATTATAAGTGAATGGAGCAGTACCGCCAAATGCAGCCGCACTCGCACTACCATTAATGGACCCAATATCAGTCGCATTGGTCGAAGAAACTACAACCTCTAATTCATCAGGTACATTGATTAAGAACTCAATGACTATAGAACAATCATTAGCATCCGAAACTGTGACGCTACCTAATCCACAAAGATCATTACGCTCCATCAGGCCAGTGACACCGTCTGACCAGTTGATCTGGTATGGTTCAAGACCTCCTTCAATATTAAGTACGGCTATCCCATCGCATTCATCAAAGCATGATGCCCCTGTGGGGGTAATATCTGCCTCAAAATCTATGCACGGGTTTTCTGTATCGAATACTTCAATACAGTCCTCTGCAAAACATTCTCCAGATGCTACAGTCACACAATAAACTCCAGGACCAAGATCTGTCGCAGTTGCTGCAGTTTGTTGATTAGGATCATCCCAGATATAACTGTAATCTAATCCCTCATTACCACCTGTGGCAACAACAGTGACCGTCCCATCGGAAGCTCCAGTACTAGAAACAATTGTACTAGAAAGATCAATACTTAATGCAGATTCCGGTTCTGTTAATTCTAGTTCAGCTTCATAGGTACAATTGTTTGCGTCAGTGACCAGCACTGAATAAACACCTGGACCCAGATCCGTTTGCTGTTGGATTCCTGGTAGTCCATTCGACCATAGGTAGGATATAGGTTCTTCGGCATTGAGGATATTGACTTGTAGTGCGCCATCATTGGCTTCAAAACATGATATCTGATTGGTGAAGACTAACTCAACTTCAAAGTCAGCACATTCATTTATCGATACTCCAATTGTGGTGCATTCTTCAGCAGTACAACCGTTGGTATCTGTAACCGTAACACAATATTCTCCTTCAGCCAGGTTACTTATAGTAATATTCGTGCTGCCTGTTGACCATAAATAGGTAACTCCAAGCGTTCCACCTTCTGCTATTGCAGTAATAATACCATCAGTCTCTCCAGCTGCAGAAACATCGACAACATCGAGTGACACAGTCAGTGGCTCCGGATCAATCATATCGAATGAAATATTATCCATACAACCATTTGCATCAGTCACAGTTACTGAATAAGTCCCAGGAGTCAAACTTGATTGGATTGGACTATCCGATAATACAGGATTCCACGCATAAATAAATGGTCCTGTACCATTGGATACATCAATCTGAGCTAATCCATCTGCGGCATCCGCACAAGTAATATTCTCAAGCTCTGTACTAATAGAAAAAGATGTGCAATCAACCATTTGACCCTCAAGGGTAAATGTTAATGTGCTAAAACAACCATTCTCAGTATTCGTAATAACTACTGTATACGTACCTGCTACTAAACCATCAATTGTCAAGTCTTCTCCTATTTGCATATCCATATTATCAAACCAAGCTACTGATACCGAGCTAGGAGATACATTGGTTAAAAATGCAGATCCATCTGCGGAAGTCCCTGATGAAGGCATACTGATTTCTAGCATCGATTGAGGTACATCAAAATTACTTGCAACAACAAATTGAGATTCTTGCATGCAGCCATTCGCATCAGTGACTATAATAGTGACTAAGCCAGGTTCACCGACAAAGAATGTCTCTGTAGTTTGAGCGGACTGATTATCTAGGCTCCAAACAACTGAATATGGAGATTGCCCAAAATCAGTTTCGTAGGATAGTTCAATTACACTATTTATGCAATTCAATTCATCACTACTACCACTAATAAATACTTCACCTTGGGCGTTTGCACAAGGGTCATTAGCAGCCGACACAGTCACGCATTCTTCTAATGCACAGCCATTGTCATCGGTTCCAATCACACAATATTCACCTGGTTCTAGATTTTCGATAGTCATAGAGGTTGAAGTAAAACCACTAGGCCCTATCCAAACATAAGTATAAGGAGCGTCACCTCCAGTTAGATTGGCAGATGCTGATCCGTTATTAGCACCTGGAGTTGATTCATTAAGCGCAGTAACTGATATGCTAAGTGCAACTTCAGGCTCTGTAATTAAAACTGAGCCATCAACAATACAATCATTGCTATCTGTAATCGTAACAGAGACCATTCCTGCGGGAAGATTAGTCGCCATATCTTCATCAGAAATCAAACTGGACCAACTGAAGGTAAATGGAGCAATACCACCTTCCAAAAGAACTGTTGCTTCGCCATTCGCATCTCCCAGACAAGCATTGTTTGACGTAATGAAATCTAGAATTTGGAAATTAGCACAAGGGTCAATACCTGCATCTACTTCAACAGAGAAAGCAGCCATACAACCCGCTTCTGTAGTAACGATTAAAGTGTACAACCCTGGAGCTAAATTTGTAATTGGATTACCTGAATAAGCATTTGAATTTGCATCTGTCCAGTCGTAACTAATTACTGCAGTGTTGTTGCCTCCGATTGTTGCTTCTAATTCACCATCGTTTTCTCCAGCTACAGATTCATGCGTAATATCAAACATTGCCTCTAAGTCAATATTAAGACATGGATCTGCGCCAGCTCCAATGGTGAAGCAAGCATTGGCCATACAGTTCGTTTCATCCGTAACGGTTACACAATATTCTGCAGGTCCTAGTAGTGATATGTTAGGAGTGTTAGCCGAAAAAGCAGATGGTCCAGTCCAAACATATGTAAGTGAACCTACTCCTCCAGATACCGTAGACATTATACTCCCATCCATAGCCCCCATTGAGGACTCATCCATTCCTAATAATGCTACTGTAAATTCTGCTGGCTGCGTAATGGAAATATCAGCACTAGCTGGACAACCTTCTGCATCCATAACAGTAACGGAATAGTCTCCTATTGGAACGTCAGACACGCTAGCTTGATCATAATTACCTGGTATCCACAAATAGGTGTAAGGTTCTATTCCTCCAGTAACTGTAACGGAAAGTGTCCCATCATCAGCGCCAAAACACGAAACATTTGATCCACTCGCTTCAGCAATTATATTTGGGCACATTTTTCCTTCAACGGAAGCTCCTTTAATAGTGGAACAACCATTGGCATCTGTAACGGTAATAAAATAAAGTCCGCCACCTAAATTATTAATCATTTGCACATCTTCATCGCCATTAGACCATAAAATATCATATGGCATGGTACCTCCAAATATCTGAGCTGAGACTGCACCATCGAACGCCGCTGGATTAGATTCATCTGTAGTAGTTAATACTGTTGTAAGCATTGCTGGCTGAGTTACAATAACGTCTACCACTGTTCTACAGACATCATTATCTAATATAGTAACTGGATATATACCTGCCGACAAATTGAACCTGGCAGCAAAGCTTGGGCCAGTTGGCCATTGGTAAGTGTATGGTGCTACTCCACCTGATGCACTCAAAACCACTTCTCCATCTGTCTCATCAAAGCAGGACACGTTTGTAATGTCTTGCGTGACCATTATTGAACATTGTAAGTCGATGACATTATAGGTTTCTACATATTCACATCCTGTAAACATATTTGTTAGCGTCACCATGTAAGTACCTGCTCCTATATCGGTAAGTTCAGTCTCTGTAGAAGTACCGGTAGACCAGGAGTAGGTAAAATCTTCTTCATCAGAAAAGCTCAAGGTAATAGATCCATCATTTTGACCTGCTGCTGATTCATTTAAGATAACATCTGAAATGACTGGTGGGCTAGTATCGTAGATGAAAAACTGAAAAGTTTCGGTACAATCTTCAAGTCCTTTATCCGTCACATTTACAATGTAAGTTCCTGGTCCAATAGCTCCAGCTTGTGAAGTACTACTAAAAGGCATAAGCCCATTTAACCAAACATATTGCGGATCATTTGCACCTGTGACAATAAGTTCTGCAGAACCCATGGTCTGCCCACATTCTGGTTGAGTGACTACTAGCTCAACATCCATGACACAATCAAATCCTGCAACAGTGTAGCAATCTGAAATACTGCAACCTGCTTGATCTGTGGCGGTAACACAATATTCACCTGGGCTAAGACCCAATAAAAAAGATTCAGTTGAAGAAGAATTACTCCATTCGAATGTAAAAAATCCTGTCCCTCCATCTACTATCGCTTGTGCTGATCCATTGTCAGCTCCAGGGACAGATATATTCGTTCCACTGATAATGAGAGATATTTCTTGAGGTGATTCAATTTCAATATCCTGAATAAACTCACAATCAAACTCGTTATCTATAACAGTAACGGAATAATTTCCAGCACATAAGCCTTCAATAGATTCTCCAGTTTGGCCATCAACATTATTACTCCAAGTTATCTCTGGTGCAACTACAAATCCATTTAGAAGCAGATTAATGAAGCCATCACATTCATCTGGGCAAGTTAGATTGCTTGATATGACTTGTACATTTGATGCACATCCATCAGATAAATTGATATTATCAATGTAAAGGTTGTTATTCCCATATCCTATATTTACTAATTCGATTTGCACCTTCTCTTCTCCTGCAAAATTAAATTCTCCATTAAAATCGAACAGGTCCACTACGACATTTTTCCACTCATCTGCATCGGGAGTAAAAGGTGCTTGTTGCTGTTGGGATACTGTGGCTAGTGAAGCACCTCCTTCTTTATAGACCGTTTTGAAAGTCGCTCCACAATCAGTAGAAACTCGAATAAGTAATGAGTCTTTTTCATCTAAAACATTTGTATCATAATAAGCTACATCAAAAGCTATTCTAGGATTTTCAATTTCTTCAAAATTTAAAAGAGGGAATTCAAGAATATCTTCTTGTCCGTCACCATTAGGGTCATTAAAATTATTAAATACAGCACTAACTCCTCCCACGCCATAGGCCGAAGAAGCGCTGATCTCCCACTCTCTGAAAGTAGAACCTGGATCAATCACTGAAATCATAGTAGATGTTGGTAAATCTGTTTCGTCTTCAAAATCTTCAAATATGTTAGGCTCAAAAACATCAGGTACCACTAAACTGACTGCTTTCTCATCATTAAATCCATTTTCGTCTTCTTCACCATTGGGCTTATCAGTCCAAGCAGTAAACTCAAAACTAAAATCTGGTGAAGCGAATGGTTGTAACGTAACTTCTTCGGTCTCACCTTTAGCAAGATTACCTGTCCAATTGAAAAGAATAGAACCAGGTGTTCCCGAAACTTTATAACGAATTTCACAAGATGTCAATGCGTTATCCCCAAAACCATTGGTTAAGAGAATTACTGGGGTAACATTTTCACTACTACAGAATTCTCCGTCAGAAGGAGAGAAGATTGTTTGGATTCCAGCATCATGATCTATAGTTACTACTGGTCCGCCGCCGCCTGGATTCCCGCCGCCTGTAGGTGCCCCTGTGCTACAACTCGCTGACACGATTGATGAATTTTGTATTAAACTTGCACGAGTACCATTTGCAATTCCTCTCATTGCATCACTTTGACCAATGGTAAAAGTCAATGCACAAGCATCTGGGGAATAATCCATATAATTGATATACATATGTTCATTACCACATGACATCGGCCCTGTAGGCCAAGTAGTACCGTTACAACTCATTCTTCGAATAGAATTACTATTTGCCTCTTGCAATGGTGTATCTGCAATCCCATCATCAGCACCACATCCACCAGAACCCCATGTATGCGGTAAACCAAAACTGTGACCGACCTCATGGGTTAAAGTTTTACCACCTTTTCCTGTAAAACGGTAATCCTGTACAGTTCCATCAAAATTTCTACCGTGAGCACTAGGAAAAAATGCCCATCCTAAAACTCCACCATTTGAGGAGGTTCCTGGAATCGGTAGTATCCACACATTGTAATAATCCTCAGTATCCCAGTGTGTCTCTGGTTTGATAGTATTTCTGATATAGTTTCGATCAGGAACATTGCTATACTCATGTCTTATTATACCAGTGGTTGGGGCTCCGTTTGGATCAATCTCTGCTAAACAGAATTGCATTTCTGGGTTTCCTTTGATAGCTTCCCATCTTTGCGGCACATTTGGCCATCCAGCATTTAATGCCGCAAGATCCTCATTTAGAGTTTCTAACTGATCAATAATTGTCTGATCAGTTAAATTTTGTCCCACACCTACAGCCTCTCCGGGTTTATGTATGATATGAAAAACAATAGGCATATTAATAATTGCAGCTGAAGACCTTGATCTTAGTGCTCTTTCTTCCTTACCTCTTTTCTGTAGCTCAGGTAAAGTCACATTTTTGAAATGCTCCAGCTTCTTATCATAATCAGGATCCATTTCTCGCATGACTTGGTGTGCATGTGCCATACCGCAACCGTGATGATCTGACGGTTGAAGGGGAATTTGGCTTACTTTTGAAATATCTATAATTTCTTTTTTTAGCGTATCCGCTGCTGTATGATTACTTTCTTGCTGATTGGTAAGTTCAAAATCTAGACTCGGATCAGGAGAAGTAGATTTTGGTTTTTGGGCATCAGTTCCAGAAAATACAAGCCCTACAGTTAGGGCTAAGAATTTTACAAATTGGATCATGAGTAAAAGTTGTTTTTTGTTTTAAAATGATTGAAGCGAAATATCAAATATGCTTTAACATAGTTAAAGTTACTGTTTGTTATTTGACTTGCTTTTAACTTATTTGAATTGGTCAGATGACACTGAGTCCGCGAAAAAAACGGATATTAAATATAATAAAATTCTAACATACTTATACCTAATAAGTCTTCTTCTAAAGATAAGGATATATAGTGAAAATGGTTTGTTTCGCTTGGAATTAAATCTAATAATTGTTATTAAAAGGCATTAAAAGTCCATTTTTAGTCTCAAATTGATTCTTCGACCCGTCAAAAAGTTTGGAATGGCGAATTCTGTATTAAAAACCGTCCTTACCCAAGTATTAGATGCTGCATTACTAACCGCCAAAAGATTGAATACTTCTAAGCTTAACCAGGTAGACTTTGTAAACTTTAGAAAATGGTTTGGTTTCTTTAAAATTCTATCTTTATTCCATAAGGCAAATGAAAATCCAATATCTACCCTATGATATGGTGAAAACCTAAATGTATTTCTAAATTCTTTATTGTCACCTGGAAAACCAAATGGAAATCCTGTGCCCACCGATATATTTACATGTGTCCGAATTCTATTATTATTTCTCAAGTAATCCTGAAAGAAGACGGACAGATTCATGAATTGATCTGTAGGTCTTGCCACATTCTCTACCTCCTCTATTTCCGTACTACCTGGTTCTCTGTCTTTATGTACCACACCGTCTAGTCGTTCTCTAGTACGGAGAAAAGATAAATTTATCCATGACTCAGCTCCTTTTACAAATTCACCATTGATCCTCATGTCAAGACCTGCGGCATAACCAGCTGCATCATTCTCTCCGCTATATCGAATCCGTACATTATCTATATCGAAAGAAACTAAATCCCAAAGTTGCTTGTAGTAAGCTTCTGCAATAAAACGGAATGGTTTTTCAATTTTACCTAAATAAAAATCGTAGGTGATACCTGCTACTATATGAGCTGATTTCTGTGATCTCAAATCTGTATTGATCGTCCCATCAGGACGCCTTAGTTCTCGATAGAGTGCTGGTTGAGCATACAGACCTGCTGCTAATTTATAAGATACTTCTCTCAGAGAATTCAGCGGCTTGTATAAAAACTGAGCGCGTGGGGAAATCACTAGTTCTTTATTAAGATCCCAATAGTTTGCTCGCAGACCGAGAGTCAATTGCCACTCACGAACATTGTTCAATCTGCTCGAATAAGTTTCTTGTATATAGGCCATAAACCTATTGGAACTCAAGTCGTTTTGAGTTTTCAAAAGTTCTCTGACCAACACCTGACTTTCATTAAAGGGAAGTGAATAGCCAGCGGAATCTAATCTCTCCCACTCATTGATTTCATCTTGAATAATTTCTTTTTGATACTTTGCTCCCCATTGGATAAAATGATTTATATCTTTTTCATCTTCTCTATCCACTTGGAGCTCTATACCACCTTTGTGTTCAGCATTGTATACTTCTAAAAATAAATAGTTTCTCACAAACTGATGCTGAGTTCCAGTGCCTAATACATTTACTATTTCTCCAGCAGCATCATTTCCAAGACTTGTCTCTATTTCGCCTAGCAGGTAATCGCCAATAATATCTATAGTCTCCACCTCACTGGAGCGATAAGAACTGGAAAGGAATTTTAAGTACAAAGGATTTTTTTCGCGATCAGGGATATAGGTCATAGAAACACCTCCCAAGCCGTTTGTAAAGTCATCCGCCTCTTGACCTGTAAATGAAGTTCGCAATTCTAAACCAAAATTTACTAGACCCAATGCGGTTGATCTACTGCGAGGCGTAAAATTATACAAACTTTGATTGAAGTTACCTATCACCCCGAGTTGCCAATTTCTTGATACATCATAGGTAAAATATCCTTGAAAATCTGCAAAGTTTGGAAGGTACTCTCCTTCGGTATCCAATGAACCTAATAAGTATCGCGTGGTCTTATATCTTGCCCCAATCAGGTAACGTATTTTTCGGTAATCGTCTCCAGTAGAAATGCTCCCTTCTATATGGGCAGACCCACCCAATAAACTACCTCCAACACTGGCCGCTAAACTATCTGGTCGTTTATACTTTACATCTAATACAGAAGACAACTTATCACCATACTTTGCTTGAAATCCACCAGAAGAAAAGGATAAATTTCTAACCAAGTCGATGTTTGCAAAAGTAAGTCCTTCTTGCTGTCCAGATCTGATTAGCTGTGGTCTATATATCTCAAAATCATTTACATATACTAAATTCTCATCGTAGTTACCACCACGTACATTGTATTGAGAACTGAGTTCTCCACCTGTACCAGAATTGGTTCCCAAAGCTATTTGAGGTAAAACACTCTCAAGATTTCCGGTAGTAGAAGGCAATTTTTTGAGTTCGGTTAACTCCTCAGTAATCATCTCTACATCTTTTATACGGGATTCCGTGACAACTACTTTTATATCCATCGTTTCAGGCACCAGACCGATATCTAAATTCCTTCTTTCGCCTGATCTGAATTTCTTCATCTCCTTCTCGAAATCCTTATATCCTACCCTACTTACAGCTATGATATACTTAATATCTACAGGTACCGTAATGCGGAAATAACCATTAATGTCGGTCTCGACGACGAAAGAAGTGTCTTTAAGGTATACCGTTGCAAAGTCCACACCTTCTCTAGAGTCTGCATCGGTGATACGACCTCTGAGATTGCTATCCTGAGCAGTAGCAGAAAAGAAAACTGTAGAAAAAAATATTAATAAGTAAATATAACGCATATAGGATAATGAGTTCTAAAAAGAAGTAACGACAATGTTAGTTGTAAATGTATAATACAATCCTGTTAGACCATATAGATGTCTTTGCCTATGCTTTTTAATCTTGATATAGTATCTTTTGGATCATCCGCCTTAAATACCGCTGATCCTGCTACTAAGACACTTGCACCAGCTTGCAATAGTTTTTCTGCATTTTGCAGCCCTACACCACCGTCTATCTCTATTCTAGCAGAAGCATTTCGAGTATCAATCATTTGACGAAGCTTTTTGGTCTTTGGTATAGTATTATAAATGAACTTTTGTCCTCCAAAACCTGGATTCACACTCATCAAACAAACAAGGTCAACATCCTCAATAATGTCTTCTATAGTATCCACATTGGTATGCGGATTCAGTGCAACTCCAGCCTTCATACCAAGCTCTTTGATTTGCTGAATGGTACGATGTAGATGAACACAAGCTTCTGCATGTACAGTAAGCACATCTGCACCAGAATTCTTAAACTCTTGCAAATACCGCTCGGGCTTATCTATCATTAGATGAACGTCCAGTGGAAGTTTACTGACTGATTTAATCGCTTTGATTACTGGAAATCCAAAAGAAATATTGGGGACAAAACTGCCATCCATAACATCTACATGTACCCAGTCCGCTTGTGAGTCATTGAGCATTTCCACTTCTGAGTATATTTTACCAAAGTCAGCAGCGAGTATCGAAGGGGCGATTAAGTGTTTCATTCGTTTGTTTCGGTTAATAATGAAGTAATTTTATCAGGCTCAAAAATATTCATTCTTTTAAACTTCATTAGTATTTGGATCACTGCAACAACATCTTTTTCACAATAGATAGCAATTCTGTCCAAATCTTGATCTTTATAGAATACATTCCCGACTTGTGAGCCATCGATATCATCTTTTGGCGAAGGGATTCCGAGTATTCCAGTCAATAGCTTGAGCGATGAATAATGCTTGTAATCTCCAAACTTCCATAAGGTCATGGTATCCAATAGATATTTTGTTTCCCAAGGCTTCTTTCCATGCAGTTGCAATAAAGAAGGATGCTTTACACCATGTATTACCATTCTTCTACAAATATATGGTACATCAAACTCTACAAGATTATGTCCACATAAATAGTGTTTACTTGCATCATTAAAATATTGGTTCATTAATTCTGCAAATTCTGTAAGCAGAACAGCTTCATCGTAGCCCATAAAAGACTTCAGTCTAATATGATACTCATCTGCCTCTTTTACAATTAGACCTGCAGAAATACATACTATTTTACCAAACTCCGCATATATAGCAGCTTTATCCGAATAGAGCTCCCCACAGGTCGCCTCATCAAGCTCGGATGCAGGTACTCTGGATATTTGAGCGGCTTTGAGCTTCCACAAATATTGCATCTCATCATTCAAGTCTTCGAACTTTTCATGACCAGAAACAGTTTCAACATCAAGAAAAAGTATGTTCGTTATGGACAATGTATCAATCATATGATAATGAGTAAATTAGATTATGAATACAGCTAAATTTATGAGAATTTAATTCGTAATTTCACATAGACGTTTTGTATTTTTGGCAGTATTACAATCACAAAATACGTATATACTTTCATACTATTATCAACTTAAAAATCATATTATGAATACCAACGAAGATTCAATGCAAAAGAGAGTTACCGGAATGGCAATAATCATTGCTTTACTTCTTGGAGTAATCGCATTTTTACTGCTCAATAGAAGTAAACAAACTAACCTTATCTCACAGCAAGGTATTGAGCTTGATGAAGCTGAAATACTACAAGAAGATCTCCAAACTCAGTATGAAGAAGTCATGAATGCACTAGATGAGCAAAAGGGAGAGAATGAAGAACTCAACGCTGTAATTGAAACACAAAAATCAGAATTGGAAGGTAAGAAAAATGAAATTTCCAAATTAATCAGAAGTGGAAAGGCTACTAAAAGTCAGTTAAACAATGCCCGATTAGAAGTTGACAACTTTAAGACTCAGCTAGGAAGATATTTAGCCGAATTGGATGTAGTGAAGGAGCAGAATCAAATATTGACCAAAGAAAAAATGCAACTCAGTGAGGAGAAAAAACTGCTTCAAACAAATGTAGAAGCAGAGAGAATGAACGTACAAAATCTCAGTGAAGAAAAAGCTATGTTAGTCGGCTTGAAAGAAAATCTAGAAGAGAAAAACTCTATGCTAAATCAAAAGGTAAACTATGGTTCTGTAGTTAGAGTAACTGATGTATCAGGTGTAGGTTTGAAGACTAAGAATAGCGGCAAAACAGTGCAAAAGTCTTATGCAAAAAATGCAGATAAGGTGCAGATTTGTTTCAACACTACAGAAAATGAAATTGCAAATCAGGGCAATGAATCATTTTATATACGTGTGATCAACCCAATTGGTGAGACCATGGCTGTTGAAGAGTTAGGTTCAGGAACCTTGACTACTACAAAATCAAAAGAGCAAATAAGATATACTCAAAAGGCAGATATTGAATACGAAACTACTCAAGAAAACGTTTGTGTAGTATGGGAACCAAATA
>Ga0209187_1001796_pt1 | contig 23094 bp, 11 predicted proteins | sample BantaG_FD_187430 | JGI IMG/M metagenome (GOLD analysis project Ga0209187, IMG submission 187430) | Marine algal microbial communities from Bantry Bay, Ireland - BantryBay_4 metaG (SPAdes) (version 2) | ecosystem: Host-associated > Algae > Red algae > Unclassified | place: Bantry Bay, Ireland...
AATAATTCTGTTGTGGTAACTACCAATGAATCACAACCCTGAAAAGTCATCAGCAATTCGTCGGAAACGCCTACTTCGCTTGGATCACAGGAGAAAGCGGTCAGATTAGTCGTTTGACTTGGCAGCAATTCCGTTGTGGTAATTACCAACGAATCACAACCACCTTGATTTACAAACACAACATCAACAACACCGACCTCATTTGGATCACAAGAATAAGTCGTTAGATTGGTGAGATCCTCGTCCACAAGAGTGGTGGTAGTGATGACCGTTGAATCACAACCTTGCCAGGTCATAAAAACCTCGGTTCCTTCGCCAACTTCTCCAGGGTCACAGGAAGTTGCCGTCAAATTAGTTTCCTGACTTGGGTTGAGATAAACCGATTCGATTAGCAGTGAATCACAGCCTTGATATCCAGTGAACAAGGTTTCGGTATCGCCTACTTCATTGGGATCGCAAGTTGGTATGTTTATATAAGTGGTATCAGCCAGACCAATCGTTACGGTTAGGCACGCTGTTGGGCTAGCTTCACAGGCATTGTACACCAGCACACAAACATCACCACCTGCTGAGCCCGTCCAGTCTACTGTAATATCTGGTGTATTTTGGCCCACCAAGATAGCAGCATCGGCAGGAACGGTCCATTCAAAAATGTCTACGTTGGGATCGTTTTGCTGAGCGAAATAATCTTGAAAACTGTTTCCACAAATTACATCTACGCCATCCAGAACGGGAGCATCAGGTGCTGTTTGTGAATCGATTAGTAAACAATCCGATTCGCTGATACCACATTGGTTGAACACCTCCACACAAACTTCTCCGACAAATGAACTATTCCACTGAATGGTCACTACTTCGGTACCTTGACCTCCAATGATTTCACCTCCAGCGGGTTCGAACCACACAATATCAGTATAAGCAGGATTGGGATTAATTTCATAAAAAGAAAGATCGCCAAAACAAATTAATTGAGGTCCGTCTACTGTTGGCAATGGTGGAATAGCGTCATTTGTCTCCACGATCACTGACTCCATATCCGTACAAAGTATACCGTCAACTGTATTGGAAACGGTAAGCGTATAAGTACCGTCGATACAAACAATTGGATTCAGCGTATTCGCCCCACTTTGAATGACTCCGCCGCCAGAGGCCATCCATTCAAAAGTTACATCAGGGCCCATTGTAGAAAATGATCCGTCCAGTGTAACGCAAGAGTTGGGATCATTACAATCAATCATCGCAGGAGCGGCAACTATTGCATTCGCTTGAATAACCAATAAGTCTGTGATAACAAGACTATCACAACCAGTATAAGCAGCCAGCATATCGGTATAGATTCCTGAAGTAGTTTGATTGGCGCCACCTGCAAAATAGGAGTCGCCTTCACAGATAACAACTTCGACAGAATCGAGTGCACCCGCAGGATAAAACCCTCCTCCCGGGCAAACGTAATGTAGGTTGTTGGCACCACCCGTTGAGGAAGTAAATCCACAATAAGCAGAAGTGGCTCCGCCGAAGCAGTTGGCGACAATATCATAGGTACCAGACAGTTCGAGATTGCCATTGAAATAAACTTCGTAAAAGTTAGTGGCGGGATCCCATGTGAAGGTGACTACATATTCTTGTCCGTTTTCAATATTTCCTAAAATATTTGGTCCGGAGATGGGAGCGCCCATATTTCCATTGACGTTGACCGCTATGTGGTCCTGTCCGGGGTCTCCCTGACTTCCATTTTGGTAGGTATCAATTTCGATGATGAAGGAGTTGGTCATAGTTGGTCCGGCTCCGATAAATTCTCCACCCTGTCCGCAAGAAGCAGAACCGGCACCATTGTTTTGGAACACCATACAAATACCATCGGCACCTGCATCATTGGTACCGAAATACATGGTGACCGTTTTGGTGAATGGTTGTGAGAAGTCAGCCAGGTCAGGTGCCCAGGCACAACCTAGTTGTGTGTTTTGTGCAGCAGTCAACTGAATGCAGCCATTTACGTCATATTGTGCTGTTCCGTTCAGGGTATAAAAGGGAGGCGATATCGGGCCATCTGAAACGCGGATTTGAAAATCGCCATTTGCTCCGATCTCCGGCCATATGCGGAGATAGTATGTTTGACCGGGATTCAGGTCCGTTAAATTGGTGATCGGCATTTCACTATTATTACACAGGTCATCTTCGAGACAGGCGATCTGGGTAAGTTCAGAACATGAAGGACCTTCGTAAATGGCCATGGCTGCGTTCGTCATTGTTCCGGCAAGGGTAACAATATACAAATTTCCTCCGCCATTGGCTACAACTTCGAACCAAAAGTCCGGCCCGGGTTGGTTGATTCCGCAACCAGGATTAGGCACGCCTGAGTTACCATTACCTGAGTTGGTAAAGGTTTGAAAATTGGTCATGTTTCCAGGAATAGAGGTAGCCGTGCAAGGTGTGTTACCTGCAAATAACTGAGTGCTTGTCAGCAAAAATAAGATTCCTGACAGAAGAAAAAAACGGGTTGTGCTCTTCATGATTGATTGATAGTTTTAAGCCAGGAGGCTTGTTCAGTCGAAGTCGAAGTCAAAGTCTTCCCGCGATCGTGTATCACTTTGACCTTGACTTTGATTTGAGTGTATAACCTATTAGGTGTGACTCCTTCGAACCGATTGATTTAAAAACTCAAGTGCAGGTAAGTTTCCTGACTACTTAATTTACGAAAAATCCGGGTAAAAACCTTCCTGATGTTCATTTTTCAGGTGCTTTACCTATGAATGATTCCATATTATTATTCCTAAAGATAGCGATCTACCATCAAAAGGTTAGTTTGAATGATAGTAATCTTAAAAATATTCTGGATTTTATTTTTGGTGGCTTTTCCTGAGGGTGCTTATGGGCTGCTGACCAAATATAGTGGGTAACGAGTTTGTAAGAGGTGGGTTTTATCGAACTTAATGAGCCGACTTCTGTGTTGGTTGCAAATGCACGGAAACCCGGATGTTGCAAGGTGGCTTATGATCCATCCTGTGTGCAACATCAGGTGCGTGTTACACAAGTCCACAGCAAAGGATTAGTCTTTGGCCTGTTGGAGGTGGAGCAGCGGGAGATGGTTTGGTAAGAAATGTCTTTTAGTGGGCAGCTTGTACGAGGTTTAGACCTGATGACCGTTCAGGCACTTTTAGCTAAGCTAAACAGCAAACTAACTATTGGCTTTTTGCTAGAGCTAAAGGCGCAAGCACAAGGCTTAAATCTGATTGACAATGCGCGCAGCGGTCTCAATCAATTGGCACCATCATTGCCGCCTATAAAGAGCTGCGATTCCCCTCCCCTCCTTTCAACCTCCAAACACTACTACATCTCGCTCTTAACTAATATGTCATTTAATTTTACTAGTAGAAGTTGGTTTATCAGCTTCATATAATCGTTTATTCCATGAAAAAAAATCTACTATCATTTGCTTTCCTTTCCCTATCGATTCTCACGTTACTAAGCAGTTGTACTAAAGAAAATACGGCTCCAAATACCATTGAGGGTACCTGGGACGTTTCTTCTTACAAAATAAATGGCGATGAATTAATCGGCGTTGCTTTTGAAGATCTGGCAGTTGATTTTGGGACGTATCAAAACGCAGAAGGTAAGATCGTTATTTACACTACTACTGTTGGAAATAGTCCGGATGCTAATACAGGGACCTATACTATAGAGGACAACAATGGTGTGGTTACGATCACAACCCATGAAGAGGCTGTCAGATTTAATTATGCGATTGACAGGGGTAATCTGACGCTATTTGGCGTGGACGCTGAGGGGAAGAGCTGCTCTATGGTGGCTAGGAAGTAACCTTGAAATCGAAGTCAAAGTTAAAGTTGCCATCTTTCGCGAGGCTCCGTGATGTAGTGTTACTTTGACTTTTATTTTTTGTCAAAGCATCCGTATTGGCTAACTACTCAACTATTCCTGCTAATTCTTGTTTAATGGTTTGATAACTATTCCGTATCTCAATTTGATGAAATATGGATGGATGTTAGGTGCTTTTTGCGAGCGCTTTGCTGCTCCTTCTCTAGATCCTGAGAAAGGCTTCGGCGGCACGCGCGGTCCGTAAAGGATGTTAGTTCTCATCTACATGGTGAACCCTGGCAGGTGTGTGCTGTACGAAAGATGAAAGTACCTAAAATTCTTTTCTTTCCTGATAGTACTAACCTCCTTCGCCAGCCGCTGGCTGGTCGAAGAAACATCCAACAGCTAACATCCAATCATGATTCACTAAGTGGTTAGTGACAACCAACCAATAAACAAATATGAACATCGTTTTCAAAACAAAAGTAAAAGGCAATTACAAAGACGTCATGGAGCGCTTTGACCGCGACCTATTTGAAGCCCTTAAGCCCCCTCAGGGTGAGATGGAAATTCTAGCATTTACAGGTTCTAAAAAAGGCGATCGGGTGCACATTCGCTTTGTCAAACCAATAAAGGCGGAGTGGATAAGTTTGATTACGGCTGACGGCTGTGATGAAAACGAAGCTTATTTTATTGACGAGGGTTCTACCCTTCCTTTCCCATTATCTTATTGGCGACACAAGCATATTGTTCAGAAAATTGATGAGACGCATTCGCTGATTGTGGATGATATTACTTTTAAGGCTGGCAATGTGGTGATGACAGCTTTGATGTATCCGGCTATTTATTTGGGCTTTGCGCCGCGGGCTAAGATTTATCGGGCTTATTTTGGTACTTGAATTTGTAGTTTTTATATGGAAGTTGTTTAAACAACTTCTTTTCCATTAATTCCAAAATAATCGATTCAAATTCGGGCGAAACTTAAATTGTAAGCCATTGCGTTTATTATTGCAATTGTCGGTCTAAGTCTAACTGCTTTGGCAATGGTGTTCCATCTTCAAAAATGGGCAAAGTCACCTTAAATTTGCTCCCTTTTCCTTCTTCACTTTCAATAGAAATAGAGCCTCCATTGTTCATTAATATCTTTTTGCAAAAAGCAAGTCCCATACCTGATCCGCTATACTCCTCACGCTTATTCAATCGAACAAACATATCGAATACTTTTTGATGGTGCTTTGGAGCTATTCCTATTCCGTTGTCGGAGACGATTAAATTGAATCTGCCTCCTTCATTATTGGAAGAAATACGAATGACTGGAGACTCGCTTTTATTGTATTTCAAAGCATTCTCAATCAGGTTTTTCAATACCGTTTTAATCACAGAAGGGTTACATTGAACATTTGGAATATCATCTACAAAAAGTTGAACATTCCTTCGCGAAAATGACTCTGCCAACAATTCACAGACTTTAAGTATTTCTTTCTGGACATCGGTGTATTGGTTGGTTTCTGTTGACATAAAGTCCACCTTGGAATATTCCAAAATCGTTTCAACCAATTCAACCATTTGCAGGTTGCTTTTTTCAACAAATTGAATGTATTCGTCTAAAGATTCATAATGTTTTTGTTCAATTCGCCTTTTAATAAGGGTAATAAAACCACCTATGTTTCGCAAAGGTTCTTTTAGATCATGGGAAGCGATAAAAGCGAAACGCTGCAGTTCATCGTTGGATAGTAAAAGCCGTTTGTTCATTTCTTCAAGCTCCTTCGTTCTGCTCATTACCTTGTCTTCCAATTTTGAATTCATCCGTTTTGTCTTTCGCCTTGCGATATACAATTGAAAAGCAATAATGCCTAGCAATACCATAGTCAACCCCACCCCCATCGCTATTCGGGTACGTTGCTGAATCACTAGACCCTGGCTTTCTTTCTCTTTTTTCAATAAATCGTTTTCTATGTCTTTTTGCTTGCTTTGAAAACTGATTTCAAGTTGGGCTATCTCCTTTTGGCTATTCTTTTCAAACAAACTGTCCTTCATGCTTGCATATTTCTGTAACCAATCAAACGCTTCATTGGCATTTCCTTCCGCTTTATAGGCTTTTGCTATTTCTTCATAAAAATCAGGAAGTAAATTTTCTAAACCCACTAGTTTTGCTTGTTCGATACCCTCTTTTGCAATAGCTACAGCTTCCATATTTCGACCAACTCCTGTTAATGCTTCTGTTTTTACCCCTAGAGCACTCAACATCATGTCACTGAACCCAAATTTATTACAAATAGCTATAGCTTTATCTGAGAATAGGAGGGCTTCATCGCTCTTGTCTTGCGCACCTAAAAGAATGGTAATATTAACATAAATCTGAGCAATCAATAGAGGATTCTCATCAACAGTAATCATATCTATTGTTTTTTGATACAGTTCTAAAGCTAAATCATATTTTTCCATTCTCTGATAAGACCAGGCTATATTCATTGTACTAATGGCCTCTCCATGTTTGTTGTTATTTTCCTGGAATAAGGCAACCGATTGCTCAAAATATTTTATGCCTTCTTCTAGCCGTCCTAAATCGCAATTAATCAAACCAATATTGCCGACTGCAGATGTATATATATGAGAATTCTTGCTAATTTGAGCCCAATCATATGCTCTCTGAAAATTATGAAGCGCCTCTATATCTTCCGATAATCTCCAATGAACAAGCCCCAAACCATTGCTAACTCTGGCCATGAGTGACGTATCTTTAAGCGCTTTACTGACGTCAAGACTTTGGGTGAAGTTTTCCTTGGCCGCAACATGATTTCCCTGCTCGTAATGCAAGAATCCCATTAAAATCAGGGCTAAGGCCTCTCGCTTTGTATAATTATATTTTTTTGCAAGGTCATACGAAAGCTCAGCGTATTGAAAACTGGTATCGGTATTAACATGTTTGTATGCTTCGGAAAGTTCTCTATAAACATCAATCTTAAGGGTGTCTAGGCTAGTTTCTATCAATAAAAATTGCAGACTATCAATCTTCTCATATTGAGCCGATGTCTCAAAAAAACCTAATAAGAATAAAGTAAGAGATATATATTTTATCATCAGAAATACATTAATCGATTTTTAAAACGCTGAAGCTGCTTAAAGTTATCGCCTAAAAGCGAACGTAAGTGCCTGTCCGGCTGGCCAGACGAGCTTGATGTGGTGGGCGAAGCTTCCCGCCATTCGACGGGACAGGCTATTTTACTTTTCGTAGCCATCTGCGTGCCGCCGATGCTTTTCTTAGGAGCCGAAGCCTTTCTCAGGTGCCGAAGCCTTGGCGTAGGATCTGGCGGAGGATCTGGCGGAGGATCTAGCGGAGGATCTGGCTACGGGAAGCAAAATAGCTGAAGATCCACGGGATCAATGACTGACGTGCAGCCATAGGAAATAAGTTTAAACAACTTCTCTATATCATTTACTCTTTGTTGACAATTAAAGTTACATGTAACTCCTCAAAAAAAGCCACTGAATCAAATATTAACAGCATAATCTGTACTTTTATCAAAGCGGGAGGTAACTTGTTCAGTGTTGCTTACGATAGCGGGTATTTGAGCCTGTCTTGGCAGCCAGGCAAGATTTGCAATTGAACTTGCACTTTTTAAAATTCAATGTAGTTAGTTGGGAGTGGGAAGTGCTCGTTTAATGCGGAGCCCATGCCTTCGTATTACTTCGGCATACAAGCACGATCGCGTAAAGCTGCCCGCTTCCAAACTTCCAGGCTCCCCCTATCTCAAAAGCGTAAAATCCCCTTTATAAATTTCCTTATATCCATCAATAAATTCTATCTCAGCGTAGTATACAAACACACCTGTACCGAGGTCTTTGCCCTTTAACTTTCCATCCCATCCAAAGGCAGGATCATTAGGCGGAAAGGCATCCATTTGAAATACTTTTTCGCCCCAACGACCAAACAATTCAAAGCGTTTGATTTCTTTGATACTTTCTGAGCGGGCAAAAATCATAAAGCGATCATTGGCGCCATCTCCATTTGGTGAAAAGGCCGAGGGGATAAACACATTTCTGGATTTATCAACGCGCACCAAAACCTGATTTTCGGCTACACAGCCGTTCTTGTCAATCAAAGTAACTCCAAACTGAGTCGTCTCAAATGGCATCGCCTCAGGATTCATACAATCAAGGCAGGACAGGTAATTTATCTGCGACCAAATAACCGTATCAATTGATGACGGAGGAATATTAGCCCGGGCATCCAGCGCATAGCTATCACCCAAATTAATAGTAACATCCGGCGCAAGATCTACCATTACCTGACTCGCATTTGGCAGCGCAACCAGCTCCTCATATTCACAGCCATTTGCATCCTGAACAACTATACTATAAGCCCCGGGATCGAGGTTCCAAAACAAGGTGTCTGCAAAGAAGTTATCACCTTCATCCGGTGAAAACAAATACGGCCCCTCCCCGCCCAAAACTGCCGTAGCAGCAATACTGCCAGGCTCATTGTAACAAAGTGGTGGCGTAACCGAAAACTCAATGTCGTAGGGCGAAGAACCATTCTCGATTACCATCACATCATCCTCTGCCGTGCAACCATTTTCAAGGTTAGTCACCATCAAAACATAAGTTCCACCAGCATCAACAAGCGGCATCATCGAATTATCCCCGGAGTCGATATTCCCATCAACTGTTGTCCACTCATAAGTAAAACCTACTCCTTCGCTAGAAGCCATTCCATCAAGAAGTACAGAAGCTGTATTGCAATCTAGGGCCTCAGGTGTTATACCTGCGTCAGCAACCGGCTCCTCAATGTCCTGCTCCACTATGGCACTGGCAGATTGCTCACAATTATTTGCTGTATTGAAACAAACTATGGTATAGGTACCCGGCTCATCGACGTCGGCAAAAAGTGTATTTGCACCAGCAATAATATTTCCATCAGCGGTTGACCACTGATAAGAAAAATCAGCGCCAGTGGACGAGCCACCAGCGTTGAGACTCACTTGTGTTTGAATACAGGTAAGTGGATTTGGGGTTATAATATTTACGACAGGAAGCTCTGTTTCCTGGTCGATGGTAATTGAGGTCATCTGGCTACAGCCATTGCTTTCATTGGTTACTTCTAAAAAATAATTGCCGGCCGCAGTTACTTCGGCTTGTGGTAACAATTCGTCTCCGGGGCTTATGTTTCCATCTGCTGTTGTCCATTCATACGTCAACTGACCTGCGGGTTGTGAACCGGTACCATCCAGTACTGTCGCAGAGGAAATACAATCCAGGGTGGCAGGTCCAACAATATTGACAAATGGAATCGGTGATACGGTATCGTAAGTCACGGACACCTGGTCAGAAAGCACACAGCCTGTCAGGTTGTTGGTTATTTCTAACAAATAATTCCCATCTTCATCGATTTGAGGGTTTAAGGTATTGGCTCCAGCCAAAATATTTCCATCAGCGGTTGACCAAAGATAGTCGTAGTTGGTACCGATAGAGCCGATAGCATTTAGGTTTAAGGTTGTGATGACACAGGTTAATATTTCATCAATTCCGGCTTCCACTTGAGGGATATCCTGATCCATTTCAATGGCGATTGCACCTTCCGTTGTACAACCAAAAACATCACTCACTGTTACTGAATAGTTTCCAATAGCGAGATTGGTTGGATTATTTCCGCTAAGGTTAGGATCACTCCAAACATAGGTATAAGGTCCGAAGCCACCAGTGGCAGTCACTTCAATAGAACCATCATCCCATTGCGGACAAAAAACCGGATTTGCCATCATCTCAAGATCCAAAACTACCTCCGTCACGGTACCTGCTCCCTGCACGCTACCTTCACAACCGTTTGTGGAAACAGCAGACAGCAAGTAGGTCCCAGGTATATTGGTTTGTACCAAAAAAGGATTGTCAATGATGTTAGTAATACTGATAGGTGCAGTATTATCAATGGTGTAAACAACATCCCAGGGACCTTCACCGGTAAAGTCGATTTGCAAAAAGACATCTGTATTGCCCGGACAAATCTGCTCATAGCCGCTGATTAGAGCTGTAGGTAATTGAGTGATAATAACTTCCGCCTCATTCTCCGATACGTTTCCACAAAAGTCAGTAACGGTGAGCGCGTAAGTGGTTGAAACAGTTGGTGAAACGGAAATAGTTGGGGTCGTTTCACCAGTTTCCCACAAGTACGAATAGCCAGCCCCTAACAAACCTCCCATCACTTCCGGTGCAAGGGTGACCGTAGCTGCGTTGCATAGGGTGTCGCCTGAAAGGAGTACTTCCAATGGGATCAAATCTGCCAGTTGCATTTCAATGAAAGGCATCTCGCAGGAACAGGAAGACTCCAGATCTAAAATAATCGTCTCGTTGCCTTCAACGATCAAATCCATGACAACATTCACCGGAAGAAAATAAACAGAATCACCGGCAGGAATCGTAATGGAAGTTGGTAAAAGTTCGAAGTCAACTCCCGGGGTGGCCGTACTTAAAGGTGATAAACTAAAATTTACTATAAGTGGCGCAGCTAAATCATCATCTGCGCGTGTAAAAATAAAGCCTCCGTCATTGCAGGCTTCATAGATGGTATTGGATGCATTTCCATCAACTGTAATGACCCCGGCGTTTGCATTTCCACCTGCATCAAAACTATTGGCTTTTAAAAATACGGCTGAGTCGTAGTAAGCATCACCTACATCAGCAATCGCCAATTTTATGTGGTATGTTTCACAGGCTTGTAATGCAATTTGCGCAGTAAGCGCTGAAGTGAAACCATCAAATTCTATGAATTGAGTTGCCGCTCCTTCTATCTGAGCCTGTCCGTCACAGTCAAGACTTGTGGGCATGGAATTGTATTGCCAAACGGGTACATTATTAATATAGTAGTTTGTATTGTCGAGATAGTTGACCGTGTTGATAGCAATGTAATCATTACTACCGGGGACCAATGCAATGTTTTCAGCATTGTTGCTAAAAGGGCCATTGATACCAGGTCCGCTGATAAAAAATCCGAAGACATCGTTGAAGGTACTGTTGACATATTCGCAATATTCATCAGAAGCAAAAACGAATTCGAAGGACACCATATCGGTGGTTGGCGTAAATTCGAATTCAAGTGCGGTCAGGTCGTATAGATTTGAATTGGAGGACAACAGATCTTCCAGGTCCTGATCATTGGCTGCTCCATAAAGTGCGGTTGCGCTATTGTAATTATCGTTGGGACCGGGAATGGTGACCACTCTTCCGGTTGACAAGACCACTCCATCTTCTATGTTGATGGATGATACGCCGTTTGAGAAATAACCTTTAGCACGTTCATCACCTATAAATTCGATACTGTTTTCAATGACATCAAAACAGTCACCGTTTACAAAAACATCTTCGACAAGTTCGGTTTCTGTGTAATCCTCATCCGTCACGATACTGGTTACTGTAGTCATTGAGTTTACTGACATTTCCGAATCGTCATTTTTGTCAAAACAGGACGTACAGTGTATGGACAAAAACAAAGGTAGTGGCGCATCACAGGGACTGACAGATAAGTGCAGGTCGACGCATTCGCCTAATGGTTTAAAGCTTAACACATTGTTTGCATCAGCTACAACCTCTATTGCCTGATTACTGTTGACGAGCATATCCGCCAGGCAGGTTAGGTTGGTGTTGTGTTTATTGAGGTACAGGACATAGGTTTCCTGGACAGCTAAATCGCAAAGATTAATTAGCTGATCATCCATCGTTGTTTCAAATCCGTAGCGTAGTGGGAGGCTGGTACAGTGTAGTGTGTCGGTGGCAACCGGACAAGTGTTTAAAACGGTTTTTGCCTGAGCGAATGAACAACACAATAGGAGTGTCACAAAGCTCAGCAGCTTGCTTTTTAAAGTCATCGGAATTGGAATTGTTTACCAAATTTGTTTCATAATAACCGTACCTGTACCAGCCCAAAAAGGCGCTAGTAAAAGGCATGGAGTTCCAGTGCGCTTGAGAGCCCAAAGGCGCTCAAGAAGTTCTAATCAATTGTGTGGTAAGTTTTGATCAGTGCACACTGAATTGCAATCAGAGTGATATTGTTCGGAAAAAAGAGGGATTAGTCATTGTGCTGCAACAGCAACCCGTATGGAGTAAACCATACAGACATTTGAATACAGAATGAATTGCAATAAACGTCGCTATAAATAGCAAGTATTTATTGGAATTCATGGGTGTTAAATTTTTAATATAGACAATCAGGAGGGAGGCTAAACTACTGGACTGTCTTTTTGGATGTTCTTTAAGAAAAGGTAATAAAATAATTTAGACCAAGCAGCTTGACCTTTTTTCGTCTAAGGAACCCAAAAATTACTACGCTTCTTGGCCCAACTTATTTAATTACATTCTCTAAGAGTTGTAAATGTAATTATTATTTTTTTGAAAAAAGCATTTTCATTATGGGAAAAATTATAATTAAGGATTTAATAACAGGTTGTTTTTTTTATGGCCCTTTAGCGTGTACTGGCGCGGCGCGCTGGGATAGTGGGGATTCGTATCTACAGTGGGGCTGTAAACGAACTGAATTAGGTGTATGCGAATGGAGCGCGATTGAGAGGACGCTATGACTTTGACTTTGATTTCGACTTTGATTTAAAAAGAAGAACCCCGGCAATTGGAGATCGCCGAGGTTCATCAAACCAAAACTTTATTTTGACTGGACGCTCCGAAAAATCTGGAGCGCAGTTTTATTTTTACAGTTCTTTAGAACGAGTCCTTAGAATTTTGAAGTGATACCTACTGATACTAGTGATGCACCATATCCGATTTCACCGTAAACACCGAAGTGCTTGGTCATCATATATTTCAATCCGAGGTAACCAGAGTATGTAAACTTAGACTTAGGATCAAAATCGATTTGAACATTTTCGGGTTGAGGGTCAGTAGGTAAAATATTCGTGTCGATGTTGGATTTGGTAACACCTAACATAGCACCACCATAAAAATCAATGCGATCTTTATTGAAGTGACCTTCTGCGCGAAGACCCGCTACGTAGAAATTATTTATCAGATATTCCTTAGGCACTTCATCAGCTGTTGGCTGTGGCTTCCATTCGGTAGAAGAGTAAGCCAGGTATCCACCTATTGATACGTTCTGATTGATTCGGTAATTCAACATGAAATTTACAGGCAGTACTTTGGTTGTTGTACTTTTCGAGTTGAATGTTGATAACAACCCAACACCGGCGCTTAATTCAATATCTCCTTTTTTGAATTCTACTTCTTCAGAAGTTACGTTTTGAGCGAATGATTGAGTACTTACAAAAGTAAGGCAAAGTGCGATTAAAATTACGATTGGGTTTTTCATATTTTGTTGATTTAGTTCTTTATTCAATTTTGACTTAAAACTGACTTAAGAGAATTGTTTTATTTTGAGTTAAGACAATGGTTTTACGTTTTGGGAAGTCCGAATAAACGGATATACCAATTAAATTTACAGTGACGACAAAGGTCACAATAATTATTATAAGGCGTTGATAATAAGTTATTTACATCAAGAATGCAAGAATATTACGGTGCTACAGTAGCGTGGTAAGTATCTTGTGAGATACACTCCTTTGGAAACACAGTTTGTGTTTTTTCCGGAGCTAATTCCTGATCATTTAAATTGCTGTAAAAGCATCCATATCCATTTGAACATGAACTAAAAAGAACAGCTCCTAAAGCTACGACTAATACTATTTTTAAATTTCTCACGGGTAGAAGGTTTTTAATAATGTTTTGAAAAAAGTTCGTGTCGTGTAAAGGAATTTATTCTTATATAATTGCTTTTAAAGAATGATGTAAAAATATGAATGAATGCAAAGTATCTTACACTTTAGCTTAAAAAACTTCTTTAAGTTTTTTTTCTTTTCAAGTACCAAATACTTCAGTTGAGTACAATACTATTTCTATCTTAATGTATTTATGTAAAAAGGATACACATTAGTTCCTCCTTTCATCTATCTAGACAAAATAAATCAGCTCTCCCCCTACTCTGTTCCTATTTTTTTCATTTTATACTTAGACTGATCTTTTGGCTTTACCAAGTCACTTTCGATCTGAAAATTAAGCGCAGATAACAAGTAACAATCTAAATCAAATCAGAATAATATTTAGTAAGCTTATGATTGTAGTGTGTATTCCACTCATCTTTAAATCATAAGCTCTCTCCTCATATATTCCGAATAAGTTAGAAACGTTATCAGCGTTCAAGAAAAAATATTTTTTTCCCAGTAAGAAGGTCTAAGTAGTTTGACGGAATTATTTAGATTTTTCCTTTTGATGATTTTGAATAATTCCCACACTAATTCCCTATCGGTCAATCGTTTAGGAAATTATTACAAAATCGGAAAAATCCAAATAATTTGGTTCCGTCTCTTAATACAAAACTCAAGGCTTTTTTTAAGTTTAGCGTCAGGTTTCGACACGTTTGCCTTCATTTTACATTCGAAAAAGCACCAAATTTTCCAGGGATTTATACATTTCAAAACCTTAGGCATTTGAAATATTAAGTATATTAACACGCTCAATTCCGAATTATTGTGCGAAGGTCGTATTAATTTCAATGATAAACCAATTTTAATTCTTAATAGTTTTAAAAATCTTTATTTAATATGGGAGCCCGAATTCATCACTACTCCCCCATCCTTTTATGAATATATGATTATCAACATGTTAGCTCTTTCAGAATCATTATATTGAGCAATATTTTCAAATCCAACACCCATATTATGAAGGCCAAGTTTTTTATCTTTTTTCTCCTGATTGCCACTATTTTTTCTGCAAAAGCACAAAAGGTCGATGTAACGGCTCTCGAAGGAATGAAAATCCGCAATATCGGCCCCGCCGGAATGAGCGGTCGTGTAACAGCAATTGACGTAAATCTCAACAACACACAAGTCATATATATAGGTACCGCTTCTGGTGGCGTCTGGAGGTCTGACAACGGAGGCGTTAACTGGAATCCTATTTTTGATGAAATGCCCAACCAGTCTATAGGCTCACTTAGTATCAATCAAAACAACCCCAGCGAAATATGGGTAGGCACCGGAGAAGGAAACCCCAGAAACTCCCACAATAGTGGCGTTGGCATCTTCAAAACCATTGACGGTGGTAAAACCTGGAAGAAGATGGGGCTCGACAATACCAAACTCATCCATCGCATCATCATCCATCGCGATAATCCCGACATCGTATACGCGGGTGTGATGGGATCTGCCTGGGGACCCAGTCCCGACAGAGGTGTGTACCGAACAAAAGATGGCGGCAAGACCTGGGACAAAATACTTTACGTAAATGAGGAAACAGGAATTGCTGATTTAGTCGTGGACCCCAGCAATCCCAACAAGTTAATTGCTGCCATGTGGGAATTTGGGCGAAAGCCGTGGACTTTCAACTCTGGTGGCAAAGGCTCTGGCATGCACATCAGCCATGACGGTGGTGATACCTGGAAAAAAGTAATGGCCAAAGATGGTTTGCCCAAAGGCGATCTGGGACGAATGGGTTTGGCTATAGCTCCTTCCAAACCCAACATCGTTTACGCTCTGGTGGAAGCAAAAGAAAATGCTTTTTATAAATCAACCGACGGCGGCGACAACTGGAAGAAGATGAGCAGCGATGACAAAATTGGCAACCGCCCTTTTTACTACTTCGACATTTTTGTTGATCCGAAAAACGAAAACCGGATTTATAGCATCCACTCCACCATGACAAAATCTGAAGATGGTGGCAAGCATTTTGAAAATTTTGTGGGCTGGACACTACACCCTGATCACCACGCCTTTTGGATTCATCCGGACAACCCCGATTTTATGATTGAAGGAAATGATGGTGGACTCAACATCTCATACGACCGCGGCGCCAACTGGCGCTTTGTGGAAAACCTGCCTGTTTCACAATTTTACCATATCGGTCATGACATGGCTATTCCGTACAATGTTTGTGGTGGTATGCAGGATAATGGCTCCTGGGTTGGCCCAAGTTCTATTTGGAAACGCGGTGGTATCCGAAACAGTGACTGGCAGGAAGTGCTTTTCGGAGATGGCTTTGATGTGTTGCTACGGCGTGACGACAACCGCTACGGCTGGGCCATGTATCAGGGCGGGCAACTCAGTTACTTTGATCGGGAAACGGGACACAACCAATATGTCCGACCGGTTCACCCCGAAGGTTCGCCACTTCGCTTCAACTGGAATGCTGGTTTGGCACAAAATCCATTTCACGATTGTGGCATCTATTATGGTAGTCAGTATTTGCATAAAAGTCTGGACTGTGGTCAAAGTTGGGAAATCATTTCGCCCGACCTGACAACGAACGACACCAGCAAACAAAAACAACATGAGAGTGGCGGCTTGACCATTGACAATACCGCTGCCGAAAATTTCACGTCGATACTTTGCATTGCGCCGAGTCCGACAGATGAGCAGGTGATTTGGGTAGGAACGGATGATGGCAATTTGCAACTGACCCGAGATGGTGGTAAAAATTGGTCGAACCTTTCAGGCAAACTTCCTGGTTTTCCGAAAGGGGCCTGGATTCCACAGATTGAAGTTTCTACCAAAAACAAGGGAGAAGCTTTTGTGGTGGTCAATGATTACCGACGCAACAACTGGGAACCGTATGCCTACCACACCAAAGATTTTGGGGCCACCTGGAAACGCATTGCTGATGGCAACAAAGTGTCGGGACATGCACTTACTTTAGTACAGGATCCGGTGGAATCTAAGCTACTGTTTTTAGGCACCGACCATGGTCTTTATTTTAGTATTGATGAAGGCAGTAACTGGAATAAATGGATGAAAGATTACCCTTCTGTTTCTACCATTGACTTGAAAATACATCCACGTGATCACGATTTGATTGTTGGAACCTTTGGTCGTGCGGCCTGGATATTTGACAACATTGAACCCTTTCGGGAATTGGCGCGGACTGGTGGCAAGGTGTTGGACAAGGAGTTTCATGTGTTTGGTTCGCAAGATGCTTATCTGGCGGATTTTAGATCGGTGGATGGAACGCGCTTTGTTGCGGATGCGCATTTTCGGGGTGGGAATAAATATCCGGATGGTGTATTTAGGGCTTATGTCAAACCCGGGAAGAATGGGAATGGGAATTTGAATGGGAATGACACGGAGAAGAAAAAGAAGAGGGGCAAAAAGAAAAAAGAAGTAGAAAAAGAGGAAGAGGAAAAAGATGATTCTAAAAAGAAAGACGAGAAGCGTGCCTGGAAAAAAGGAGATAAGGTAAAGGTGCAGATTTTCAATGAAGCGGGGGATACGATTCGTACTTATTCCACGGAGATAGACACGGGGATGGTTCGCATTTATTGGGACTTGGAACGCAATGGGGTGCGCTATCCGTCAAACCGGGATGTGAAAAAAGATGCTGATCCGCCGCGAGGAAATAACGTTTTACCGGGAAGATACAAGGCTGTTTTTGTTTTGAATGGCCATCGGGATTCGTCTTACATTAATGTCAAAATGGATCCTCGTTCGTCGATTACGGTGGCGGATTTGAAAGCGCAGCAGGCCACTTATGAGTCGTATTACAAAACAGTGACAGCGGCTAGTGACAGCTATGACCGTTTGCGAAAAGCAGAGAAGGCGATCAAGTTGGTGAATGGTCAAATGGTGCATGCGCCGGATAGTACGAAAAAGGCAATTAAAAAATTGGGCTCCGCGATGAAGGATAGTTTAGCGATTTTGAAAAAACTGTATATGCTGCCTTCTGACTTGAAGGGCATTCAGCGTAGTTCAGAAAATTTGACTTCTACGATCTGGCAGGCACGTTCATATATTGGTGCTTCGGATGGTGCTCCAAATCAGATGGCGCAGTTTTCTTTGAAGCAACTGGACAAGGAGGCGGCTGATGTTCTGGAGAAAGTGAATGCGTTTTTTGAGGGGGATTGGAAGGAGTATCGGGCGCGGGCTGAGGCGGCTCGGGGGGCTTTGTTTGAGGATTGGGGGCCTATTCGGATTGAGTAGTTGCCCGCTGACGCGATGGGACACGGATTGAACGGATTGGACGGATTTACACGGATTTTTTTCTTGGGACGTGAACCATCTCACCTTCAACTGTCGGAATTAGGATTTTTAGGATTAAAAGATGGATAGGATTGCCCGCGATCGTTAGCCATCCTACCATCTTCTAATCCTACGAATCCTAACTCAGACAGTGGTGGGGTTTAAAACTACTAAGACTAATAGCCTTTCAAATTGGTGGAGAAATTTCTTTACCGGAATTAGCGAATGCATTGTCAATGAGTAAAAACACTGTTGAAAAATACCTTGATTTACTTTCAAAAGTATTCATACTTCACAAAGTAGGCGGCTATAGCAAAAAGCTTAGAAAAGAAGTCGCTAAAAGAAATAAATGGTACTTCTTTGACAATGGACTTCGCAATGTTTTAATTGCCAACATGAACCCAATTGAGTTACGTGATGACGTAGGAATGCTTTGGGAAAATTATGTTATCAGTGAGCGAATAAAACAACAAAAATATTCTAGAATGATTGTTAATAATTACTTCTGGAGAACTTATGACAAACAAGAAATAGATTGGCTCGAAGAAAGAGAAGGCAAATTATTTGGCTATGAATTCAAATGGAATCCCCAAAAAATGCCTAATGCTCCGAAGGGCTGGATAAATGCCTACCCTGAATCTAAATTTGAAGTCATAAATCGGGATAACTATTTGAGCTGGATAAGGAAACCATAACGAATTAGAATGCGAATTAGAATAAAACTACGTCAGTGGGAACATTGCGATTGCCATTTTATCTCCTCTCCAGCTCCACCCCACAAACCACACTAAGCGCCTCTCCCGGCACTACTTCCAACAAGCCATCTCCATTATTAAACGCATCAACATTACAAGTCATTGGTTCTATCGCCACAGAGATGCGATCAGGGTGTGTGAAGACTTGCAGGTAGTTATATTTCCCTTCACCAGTTTCCTGCCAGTAGCGGAGACGGTGGCTGCTGTTTTGCAAAATAACTTCGGCGGGTTTGCTGGTATCGCTTAGCGCAAAACAATTATCAAGGATGGTAGAATTCAATTTTTTTAACGTCTCAAATTCATTGTAGTCGTAGCGCTTACCGGTGGGGATCATGAACTCATCCAGGCCAATCATTTGAGAAGGTGGCATTTGTAACCATTGATTGTCAATATGGTCATCCAGTTGAAAATAAGGATGCCAGCCCAGACCTATGGGAATGGCTTGGGCGCCCCTGTTACGGAAACTCATCTTCACTTCAAACGTATTTGGTTCCTTCATCGTGTAGGTCACCTCAAAGTAAAACGGAAAAGGGTAACCTTTCACCTGTCGGTCGTATTCGTAGGCACAGGTTACGGCTGCGTGACTGTCCGTCAAATCTATTTCAGTGATCTCCATTTTTTGATGCATCAGAAAACCATGCAAGGCATTTTGGGAAACCGAATCATTCATAAAGAAACGATAATGCTTGCCTTCCCATTCATAGGTACCACCTTTGAGGCGATTGGGAAAAGGAGCCAACAAGGCGCTTTTCATCCAGTGGTTGGCCAGCACTTCTGCGGGTGTTTTAAAACCTTCGATGATGGACTTCCCTCCTATTTGTAAATTCAGCAGGCAACTACCATGTGCCGGAACTATGGAAAAGGAATTGCCACTTTTCTCATTCCAGATCCGCAGTTTTTCCATTGGACCGAAAGGTGTTTTTTCTTGTTGGTACATATTGTTATTTTGAGACCGCTGCGCTGAGGGACCGTCGTTGGCTTCGCATTACAGGTTGACCGTTAATTCAGTTTTCTGCAAGCTTAATTTTAATGCCATAAACAACTTTTCCAAACCGCAAAACCGCAAAATGTAAAAGCAGTCCTCTAACGTAGATTTTATGTTATTGAGAAAACTTTTACAGTTTGCAGTTTTGCGGTTTTACATTATCTTTTTTCATTGCCAAGTACAGCATGCCTAGTAGGAAGCCCCACAGTGCAGCGGTCTATATAAAACCAGTAAGGAACTATTCAGTGTCACCCACGATAGCGGGCATTTGAGTTTGCACTTGACACTTGAACTTGCACTTTTTAAAATTCAAGGGCAAGTGTCAAGCGCAAGTTCAAAATGCCCTCAGTTCGCAGCCGTCTACTGGCTAAAGCGGGCCGAACAGTTACACCAGTAATTAAAAAAACGTCAGGCAAAACAAATTACCTGACGCCCTTTTTTAATCAAAGTCGAAGCCAAAGTCGAAATCAAAGTGGTCTTCTATCGCGGAACTCCGCACAATACGAGCACTTTGACTTTCTTGTCTGCCGAAGTATCTCACGTAGGCAGAGATTTCGACTTTACCTTTGACTCCAAAATTATTTCATCAAATTAATCTTCTTAACAACCGCATCATGACCAACGTTAATTTTGGCAAAGTATAAGCCATTCGCAAGGTGTGAAAGATCCACACTTTGGTTAAAGCTGTTTGTTGTTTGAGGAGTAAATTGAGTTAAAACCTTACCCGTAACACTTACAATTTGTAATTGTACCACAGCGCTTTCGCTTAAGCTTAAGTCAACAACAATGTTGCCGTTAGTTGGGTTTGGAGCAATAGTCAATGATTCTAAAATTTTAATATCGTCAACATCTTCCAACATACCAACAGTTGCTGTCAATACTGTTTCGGTTGAACAACCATTAGCGTCTGTACTCGTAATGGTACAAGTAACATCACCAGGAGGAAGGTCAGTAGCCGTTGCTCCAGTAGAACCATCACTCCACAAATAAGTGTAGTCACCAGTACCACCTGCTACGTTAGATACAGTAGCTGTACCGTCTGCACCAGTTGATCCGATTGCATCAATATCTGCAGTAACCGCAGGAATTTCTTCCGCAATAACAACCATAACAGCAGTACCTGTTTTAACACAACCATCAGTGAAGTCAAAACCAGCAAAAGTTCCATCTGTATTAATAGTGTTTCCGATATATACCGGAGCGAACCAATACGTTCCCGGAGCAATAGCAACGCCATCATTTACAAAATCGATCGGATACTCATCACTAGGAAAAGTAGTACCTACAGCACCAAGGAAAGCAGCATCATTAAACGGATCCACAGAGTTAGAAACATCAGCAGAAAATACGCCCCAGGTAAGACCAGAAAGATTACCTAAATCATTAAAAGGAGGAAGGATAGAAGTACCATCCAATTCGACCAATAAGCTCTCGCCAAAACAAACCACATTAGCTGAAGCAGTGGGTTCACCCACTACAACATCATCACAAGTTCGTTCAATTCGCGAGAATACCAAATCGTCAAAATACATATCCATAGTACTCGGTGCAATGGAAGCAGAGAACAAGTCGATGCAACCAAGGTTAGCATCAACGATTGCATAATCTGTATACACCTGAACACCGTCTACCCAGAAATTTAGAGTATTGTTATCCAAATCAACAACATTGCGTACCATAAACCATTCGTCATGTGGGAACGCGAAGGTAGTACCATCCAGATTGACAGCTCCCATTCCTTCTGTATCAGCTGTACCATCGTACCCCAAATACATTTCAGCCAACCACACAGTAGTAGGAGGATTAGGAATTTCAGCAGAGTGTAGGTTGAAATAACCATCAGAACCCGCAGGAATATATAACATAAAATCAATTTGGTAAATACCTTCTGTTCGGTTACCTAATTGAACCGTTACATCCGTTGTTCCATTATCACCTATATAGATAGAGTTGGCACCACTATTTGCAAAAGCAGTACTCACCATGGCATCTTCAGCACCTCCATCAGCAACACCCCAGGTAGAATAAAAAGAAGATTGAGGACCTACCATTTCGCCAGAAGTATAGCCTTCCATATCATCACAGATGATCGCGCTTGCATCCAAAGAACAACCAGGTAATTCTTCAACGAAGATATCGTCAATGAAATATTCGTAACTCGCATCAATTGGATAGAAATTTATTGCTGCAATGGCATTCGTTCCTGGCTCTCCAGGAGGTAGCCCTGCACCTGGTACAGCCTGATGGCTAAATTTCCATGAACGAAGGAATCTACCTCCAAGTGTGATTGAAGTAGTATCTGCATCCATATCAACGATCTGATCGACACGTAACCATTCAGCTTGTGCATATTCAAAAACAACGTCTCCTCCTGCACCTGCGTCTAACTGAGCTGTTCCATCAGCAAAGAAATTGATCTGAGAAGCCCATTCATATACCATACCCGCGGCATCAAAGTTATGTTGAACGTTATAGTAGGCTCCATTACCTTCCCCAATGTAGATATCAAAACGTATTCTGTAGCGACCTGATGTCAGGTCATCCATTTCGAGTAAAACATCCTGTCCTACACCACCGGTAATTTTCATTGATTGTGATCCACTGTTAGCTTGTAATGTTGAAACTTCTCCGTCTTCCGCACCACCTTCCGTTCCAGACCAGGTCGTCCAGTTATCAGATTGTGGGCCTAGCGGCATAGTAGTATCGTAACTTTCGAAATCATCACAGAAGAAAGCTTCATGCTTGTCGCAATCAGATTGGCCATACATAAATGTAGTTCCAATCAAGAGACAAGCTATTGTCAATAGGTGTTTAATTCGATTCATAAGCAAATTTTAAGTGATTAATAAATTTTTTTAGTAATAGAGTTTATGAACAGAGCATTAGTATGGAGCCCAAATGTTCTTTTAAAAAAAACTGTCGTCTCGTCCTCATCATAATAGCTATGGTTATTAGATTCCGGGCGTTCCTCGGTTTTTCCAAAAGCCCTTTTTGGTTCCTATACATAAACTCTAATTAGTAATTTAAAAAATCGGAAAGCGAAGTAATGGTAAGATCGAACTACAGCGATTGCCAAATGTCATTATTTTTAGCAAGGCCTGTCTTATTTACTAAAGTATCCGACTTTAGACATCATTTTTCGTCTTGTAGCTGATCTTTTTAGGGTTGCAAAAAAGACAAGAAACAATGAATTGCTGTTAAAACACTCCAGAGTGTACGAGTTGAGCATCCAAGTTAATGAATTCATTTAAATTAAAAAAATTCGTTCTTTGACAAATCCCGTGGCTAATGTTAAAATGAAAGCAAAAGTGATCAAAGGAAACGTTGATTTTGTTTTACCATTGGGCGCTACCACGGGAGTTGTCAAAGAACCAAAAAATTTAGTAGTCAGACGTACTTCCGAAACCATTACACCTAGAATTAGGTAAACCTTAGGGGCAGTGGCTCCAACTAACTTCTGCACGTTCTGGTTTACAGGTAGCAATGTGTCAGGACGGGGATTACGCAAGGTCTAATGTTTGGTGCTACCTACGATAACAGG
>Ga0209187_1001797_pt1 | contig 23073 bp, 17 predicted proteins | sample BantaG_FD_187430 | JGI IMG/M metagenome (GOLD analysis project Ga0209187, IMG submission 187430) | Marine algal microbial communities from Bantry Bay, Ireland - BantryBay_4 metaG (SPAdes) (version 2) | ecosystem: Host-associated > Algae > Red algae > Unclassified | place: Bantry Bay, Ireland...
ATTCCCGCTGGGGGATGATGTGGCCGTTCATCCTGGACACGGTCCGGGTACTTCGATTGGCTACGAAAAACAGCATAATTTATTTCTGCAATAGACTTTATTCTAATAGAGTTTATGTATGGGAATTTTGTATAGGGAGAAAATAAAGATTTTTTAAGTGATCAAGAAACGCCCGGAGCCTAATAGCCTTAGCTATTAAGGCGAGAACGTGACGCAGGTCAATTAAAAAAGATTATTTAAGTCCCATACAAATTTTCTGTACATAACCTCTAATAAAGGAATGAAAAATAAATAACTTGATCCAATTGGTTTCATCTCATTTAATTTTCATTCCAAAGACTTGTGAAAAGTATCAATGATGGTTTTTAACATTACGAAGAGGTACTCTCGTCCTTCATCGGTAATGAGGTTTTCTTCGTCCTCTTCCAATGCATCTTCGGCGAAAGCCAATAAGTCTTCCTGAGAATAATCCTCAAAAAATATGGTAACCCGATCCCGGAATTCTTTTCCTTTCGTCTCCGTAAGAATTGTGAAGTTTTCTTCTTCTATTTCGGTAAGCATCTCTAGGCCTAATATTCTAGGTGCTGGTTCCACCGCTTCGACGGCAGAGACGATTACGGAGGTGGCAAAAAACAGGAAATCCTTTTCTTCGTTGGAAAAAGCAGCCGTAGTTTCGGAGCTGAGATAAGCCACCAGAAAGGGCTGAGCGTCCGCCAGTTCTTTAATCGCCGCATCGAGTGAATCCGATGCACTCAACGCTTCAATACTTTGATCAATGACAGATTCGGGGATAAATTTCATAAAAGAGCTGGGTTGTAAACTAGCGAATACTCACAATTTTTAATTGGGCTTTTACGAATGATGATTTGTTTGTTTGTCCTTCCGCAGCATAGTCGCGGTATAGTAGTCGATTGGCCGTGATACCCTGACGTGTTAGGCTTTCGTAGATGGTTTTAGCACGAATAAAAGCTAATTCTTCTCCGGCACCATCATCGAAAATACCTATTTCAACGGAAAGGTTTTCATGCGCATTTAAAAAATCAACTATTTGATCAATCTCACTGGAAGATTGCGATTTTAGTACGCCGCTGTTTTTTCTAAACGAAATATTTTCGATCAGAAATTTTTGTCCTTCCCGAAAAGGAATTTTCAGTTGACCTTTTTTCAGCAACAAAAAAGTAGACAACAACACAGGTTCCTGGCGCTGATCAGAGACGGGTACCGGTGCATCCACTACTGTAGGAGACCATTCTGCGGGTCTATTTTTGAGTTCCTTTCCTAGCACAGCCTTCTCCTCCTTCGCAAAGCGATACTGTAATTCGTTGTTGATCTCGTCCGCAGCTAAGTCCCGAAGGTCTGCGTAAAGATTTTTGCGAACGAGCGGTTCCATTTTCCGGCGTAGAGCGATGGTAATATCGTTTTCGGGAATATTACCCAAAGTAATTTTTTCACCGGATACTTTTCTCAGTTCTTTTTTTATTTCCCGGTAAAGCAAGATTCCCTGCTGTCTAAAACGATACTGTTGTGCTTCGTCCAGATTTTCAGATAAAGACTGTAACAGTTCGTTTTCTACTTGTGTATAAACTTGTTTTTTGATAGTAAGTTTTACAAGGTCTGCCAGTTCCGCTTCGAGTGTAGACCACATTTTTTGCTGTAAGTCGGTAAATCCGCCGCTGTACATCATCCGGTCATATTCCTCATCATATACCTGACCATTGCTTACTTCCATGTCCATATATTCCTCGTCATCATTGGTTGACTCAGCCTTGCCGTTGTGTTTATTGAAGCGTTTTTTCATTTCTTCTAACTCCCGGTCTTTGGTTGTATTTTTACCTTTTGTAGAAGTAGAGGTCGTTTTTCCATTTATCTGATTAAATTTATTTTTCATCTTTGCCAACTCCACATCTTCTTCTACCTCATCTCTAAATATAAGTTTGCTGTCTTTTTTATTTTCAATAAATTGCCCTCGCAGTTCTTCCATCTCTTCTCCTTCCGAAAGATTATCAGGCATTTCTCTGTGTTGTATTTTTTGTCTGCGTAATTGTTCTTTAGTTTTTTCAAAGTTGGTAATCTGCTGATCGATTTTTTGGAGTCGGAGTTCCAAACTATTTTCAGTTCCTTTTTTAGTAATCATCGTTCCTTCCGATAGAGCCGTATAGTCATTCTTTGATTTATTTGTGATGGTTTCCTGCCCGATCTGACGATCAGTCAGGCGGGGTTCATTATTTTTTTTGTCTAAATCTATTACACCACTTCTACCGATTTCACCATTTGTTGCAATAAGATTCTCGGGTAAATCTATTTGATAAATATCATTATTTCCCGCTTTATTTTTCCTACTAAAAACGGCGTAAATATTATTGGCTGCTAAAGACAATTTTTCATTATCGGTCGCATCATTTATTTCATTACCAAGGTTTACCGGTTCGGACCAATCGTTCCACGAATCGCCTTTGCGTCGACTGACGAAGAAATCCTGTCTTCCCATTCCACCGTGTCCATTACTCGAAAAGTAGAGTATTTTACCATCCGCAGATAAGCAAGTACTTGTCTCGTCATCACTCGTATTAATTGTAGTCCCGAGACTAGTCAATTTGGTCCATTTTCCGTCCCGGCCTTGATTAGTTACCTGAAGATCAAAACCTGCATCTACTGTTTCAATTGCCACCAATATTATTTTACCATTTCCACTAATAAAAATATGATGTATCTGTAGGTCTGTTGGTAAGTTGATGTTTAACCGTTTGGGACGACCCCAACTGCGCCCTGTTTTTTGCGTAACAAAAATATTATTGTTATCCGTTTTCTCGCGGCCCATTTTAAGAAATAACTTCGTCCCATTTTCACCCACACCGATAACTTGATTTTCCCGTCGATTGTTAATGGGAGCTCCCAGGTTGACGGCCGTACTCCAGCGATCTTCTCCTAATCGTTTACTAACCCAAATATCGCCCTCGCCCATATTATCACTATGATTGTGACGAACAAAGTAAAGGGTCTTGCCATCCGCCGAAATTTGTGGAGATACTTCCGCTACCGTACTATTCACTTCCGTTCCCAGGTTTCCTTCTTTTTCCTGCAGTTCAAATGGTTCAGAAGTGTAGCGTTCTGTTTCATCAGAAATACCAATCGCGTCAATTCGGTTGTATCCCTTTACGGAACGAGTATCTAACTCCAGTTTTACCGAAACTACCTTTTTGCGGGTAAGTGGGAATTGGTAAGTAAAGACTCGATTAGGTACCAATAAATTTCTAGGATATTTATTTTCATAAATCAAGGTTTCCGTACCATCCGTAAAAAAAGCGGTCAGTCGGAAAATAGCTCCGGGATTACTTACTTCTGAAATAATGATTTGTCGGGTACGAATGGGAAAGGGAAAACTAACGTGGATAAACTCGCCTCTGGCCAGACCTTCTTTTTTAGGAGTCCAGGCCAGGTCTTGATCTTGTTGTTCTATGGCATCCGGAACACCGAGTACCTGACCGGCGGAATTATATAATTGACTGGAAAATTCTACCAATTGGTCCGCCCAAACTACCTCTTGTCCTGAGATAGAGAGGCAAAAAAGCAAAGGCAATACGATAAAGTAATATTTTAAAAGATTCATTTCCTATAGTATAAACCTTGTCTAACGGTCGCAGATGATCGTATTCAAGGTGGACGTAAGTTTTCTCGTAGTTCTGACGCTAAAAATCTACCTGGGTTACACAATAAATTTTATTCTAAAATATTTTGTCTAAATCTACTGAACACAAGATAAGCAATTAAACAAAAAAATGCGCAAATAAGTCGGCGATCTGCTGTTTTAGGGTTAGAATTTTCCCCGAACGGTAAGAATGAAATTTCTTCCTGGTGCACTTATACCCGATGCAAAGGGCAAATAATGTAAATCCATCAGGTTTTCTACCGCCAGATTGACGGTAATTTGTTGACTGAGTTTAAAAGAAGAGTAAAGGTTATAGGTCGTCCAGGCCAATGATCCCAGGTGCTGAACTTCACCATCTTCGTCGAGAACAAAAGGTGTAAATTCAATATTATCAGAACTACCCCCGCGTTCCAGAATCAGATTTTTATTCGCATCATAAATACCTCCAGTCACTGCGTATTCACTAAAAGGTTTGGCTGCGGCAAAGCGAGCAACCCCTTCGATTTTAAATCGTCCTTTTTTATACATCAACCCTACTTGTCCATAACGGGGGGGAATATGATCTAGCGGTACGAGCGTGTCCAAAGCCGGAACCATTCCTCCGGGAGAATCAATGATCAACTGACTGCGTCCCTTGGTATAGTTCATACCCGCTTTTAAGCGCCAGTTATCTTTTATTTTAAATTCAAGATTACCAGAAAATCCGTAGACAATTGCATAATTTTGATTGAAATTCTGCTGTACATTGAAAAGCGGATTAGGTTCGCTTCCTACAATAATGGTACTGTCTCCGTTTGGCTGTGTACCTAAACGGCGGATAATTGCGTCTTTCAAATACGTATAAAATCCGGTTCCACTTAAACGAAAAGAAGTTCCACCTTCTGGTGTCGCTCGACCAAATTCTTTACCTAAGGTTAACTCTCCACCGATAGATCGCTCTGGTCTTAAATCGGTATTGGGTAAAACAGCATATTGATCTTGCACCCTGAGTTTTGCAAAATCATCAATATTGGGTGATCGAAACGCCGTGGAGGCCAGCGCTCTAACTTGCCATTTATTTTTAGTATTGATAGTAAATCCAGCGCCCCAGGTTAGTTCGTCGTTTTTGGAACTAACCCCTGTAGAGACATAATTTTCTGGCCATTGAATCAAATCGAGATCCGCCGAATCATATTTAGCAAAGAGGCTAACCGTTGAATAACGCGCACCTACATTGAAGACAAAAACAGAGTCTCTAGATCGAACCTTATAGTTGAGGTACCCACCCGTTGCAGTGGTAGAACTGCGGTCACTTGGATATCGCGTAAAGATACCACCCCTGGAAACCAATCCAGTCCTTAAATGGATTTTTCCGGCGTCCGAAAAGACCTGATTATAAGCTCCATCGATTCCATAGGACAAAGTATGGGTTCCTTTTTTATTTAAATTTTTATCAAAATCGGCAGTTAGGCTATAAACAAAGACCTCCTCATTATTAAAGGTTCGTTGTGATCCCGCAAATTTTCTTTTCAATCGATCTTCATCTAATTTTTGAAAAGCTCCGATGATGGTTCCTTTGTCGTAAAGGAAATTGGGCTTTAACATTCTTATTTTCAAAGAAGATAAAAATCTTTTTTGTGGTCCATAATACCATTCTGACCATTTGAGCTCCTGAGCAGATCCTAAAGTATCCTGGAGGTTATCAAATCGTGGAACATTAGTGGATGTGGAGTATTGAATATTTAAAATAAAATATAAACTATCACTGGGTTGGTATTTAATTTTTTGTAATAAATCTAATTGACTATAACCAGTTGTTCTTAAAATATCCTGACTTTGCCACGGTCCGGCAACCTGATCCTGTCCCTCAATCCTTAACTGAGAATAAGGTCGGATACCAAAGTTTGGAAATTCTTCGGGTCGGCTTGCCCCTACCCTTAAATCGCCGTAGTTAGCAAACGTAAGACTCGTCATGGTTCCCCATTCCCGGCTGCGATAATCAAGATCCAGATGTAGTGCTTTTTCTTGATTGGCACTGGAAAATCGCGTATATGCGCCTAGAGCCATTTTATTCTCTCCAGCAGAAAGGTCGTATAAAATTTTAGGGTCACGAGTTCTGAAATGAACAACACCGCCCAAGGCGTCACTACCATACATCAACGAACCAGGTCCGAAAATCACCTCTGCCTGATCAATAATGGCATTGTCCAGTGTAATTGAATTTTGTAAGTGGCCCGATCGGTAGATGGCATTATTCATTCTGACACCATCGACCACCAAGAGTAATTTATTGGCTTCAAAACCACGAATAATCGGACTTCCTCCACCCAATTGAGATTTTTGTACAAAGACATCCGCATTGGCTGCTAAAGCATCGGCGGGTGTCTGGGAGTTGGTAAAAGCGATTTGTTCCTGCGTCACACGTTCTACTACGTAAGGTATTTCTTCGATCGGATCATCCCGTCGTCCAACTACTACGATACTATCTACCAGGTTAGTGGCTGCAAGCATTTTTACTTTTCCACCATCTTTTCGTAATTCAAAATAAGGAATTCTCAATTCACTGTATCCAACGTAAGAAAAATTGACCATTTCCCGATGGGATAAAATGGGCAATTGGACTTGTCCCTTTATATCCGTAAATCCGACAAATTTTTGATCATCCGTAAAAATGGAGACCCCAACGAGTTCTTCGCCGTTAGCACCGTCGGTGACCGTGATCGTCAAATCAACATTGTTAAAATCTATTCGGAAATTAGCGGAAATGTGATTGCAAAAGAAAAGCAGCACCACGACCATTGGAATGGTACATAGTTTATGGAACCGTGTCTTTAAAAATGTAAAAAAATTCCCTAACATTTACTGCGCTTGGCCCTCCGGGAGGTTATCCTTTGGGAAGTTTAATGACAAAAGTAGTTCCTTCGCCAACACCTGATTTTTTTACAAATATCCTGCCAGAGTGATAAGATTCTATAATACGTTTGGCCAGTGAAAGACCAAGCCCCCATCCTCTTTTTTTAGTGGTAAAGCCTGGTTCAAAAACGGTCTTAAACTTATTGGAGGGTATCCCTTTACCCGTATCACTGATTTCTATATTAACAAATTTGTCTTCTTCACTTACCTGAGCGGATATTTTTCCTTTTCCATCCATGGCATCCAGGGCATTTCGAAGTAAATTTTCTACGACCCAGGCAAAAAGTGGCGGATTGATGTTTACGTTTAGGCTTTTATCCGGAGAAGGAAAGTCAAATACTGTTTTTCGACTGGCCCGGCGCTGCATATAATTGCGACAAGCGTCTAATTCCTGGTAAATATTAATCGGGGTAAGTTTTGGTTCGGAACCGATCTTGGAAAAACGGTCGGCAATCAAATTGAGTCGTTCTACGTCATTACCCAGTTCATCCAGCACTTCTTGGACTTCATCTTCCTCCGGTTTGAGCATCCGCAAGTGATCAATCCAGCCAATGATTCCCGAAATGGGGGTGCCGAGCTGATGGGCTGTTTCTTTGGCCATTCCTACCCAGACCTGATTTTGCTCGGAGCGACGGGCAGCACTAAAGAGCAAATATCCAATGCCGGCAAAGACGGCAAAAAAGATGATTTGTATAATCGGAAAATAAGTCAGTAGTGTAAGCGTGGGGGAATGTTTATAATAAGTAAACCTGGCATACCCCGTTCCTTCTAACGGCTGAAGATCACTGTTCTTCATTTTCTTTAATTCTACCTCCAAATCTGTATTTTCTGGAAAATTTAGGCTCTCGGCAATTTTTCCACGTTCGTTTACCATAATAATCGGCATATCCGGATTCTTGATGGCTTCAACGGCAAGCGTGACATCTTCGTTCAGATCCGCGTTTACGTCCTGCATTCTTTCCATCGTTTTGGCCCATACATCTGCTTTATCACGTTCTCCCTGTGCTAGTTTGGTAGCAATATGATTGGTATAAATTGTAGAAATGGCCAGGATGACCATGGCGGCAAGAAATAGATATAATTTCCATCTTGACTTTTTAGCGTACAGCTCCATCCTAAGACTTTAATTTGATTTGAGGGTTAGAATTGATTCAGTAGCAAAGATACGAAAACAAAATTGCGTAACTTTGTTCGCTAATGACTGCAATTGTAAAAACAGATATTCGTAAACTGAGCCGAGCCGAATTAACGGATTGGTTTAAAGCTATGAACCAGCAGGGTTTTCGAGCAAAACAAGTCTACGAATGGTTGTGGCAGAAGGGCGCTCACACTTTTGCGGAGATGACCAACCTGTCCAAAGAGCTCCGATCTATTCTGGATGAGCATTTTATTATTAACGCCATACGGGAAGATAAAGTACAGCGTAGTCTGGATGGAACCATAAAATCCAGGTATCAATTACATGACGGTCATCTGATCGAAGCGGTGCTGATTCCAGTGCCGATTGATAAGCGATTTACGGTTTGTGTTTCTTCGCAGGTGGGCTGTAGTCTAACTTGTACTTTTTGTGCTACGGGGCGGATGAAACGGGTTCGAAATCTGGATGCCGCCGAAATTTTTGATCAGGTGATTTTGGTCAATCGTCAGTGCGAAGAAACGTTCGGCTATCCATTAACTAATATTGTTTATATGGGTATGGGTGAACCGCTTTTAGCCTATAAAAATGTGTTGGAAAGTATTGAAAAAATTTCTGCGCCAGAAGGGCTAAATATGTCTGCCCGTCGTATTACGGTTAGCACGGCCGGTATTGCCAAGATGATTCATAAGTTAGCCGACGACGAAGTACGATTTAATCTGGCACTCTCCCTCCACGCTGCGGACGACGAAAAACGCAACGAGATAATGCCCATCAATGAGCAAAATAGTCTGGATATTTTGATGGATTCGATTGCTTATTTTTATCAAAAAACAAAAAACCGGATTAGTTACGAATATATTACATTTCAAAATTTTAATGACAGTATTGACGATGCCAAGCGACTGGTCAAACTCTGTAAACGATTTCCTGTCCGGGTGAACATCATTGAATATAATCCCATTGACGGCGCGCCTTTCCTAAAATCCGCCGAGCATAGAATTGATGATTTTGCAGCTTATTTACGGAAAGAAGGAGTAATGGTAACGGTGAGACGAAGTCGTGGGAAAGATATTGATGCGGCTTGTGGACAGTTAGCGAATAAAGGTTAGGGCAAAATCAATTGCAACAACAAAATCAATCTCGGTTTTCTCTTCTTTTGTGATCTTTCTCTTGTCGTGTTTTCTCTTCTGTTTTATATCAACGTATAATTATAGGTGATTTTTGGCTCAAAGTTGCGGAATCTATAGTTTTTGGGGTAGATTCCGCAACTTTAAACTTTTTATAATGATTGGAAGAACCAAAGGAATAGCCGTTTTAGAAGATGCTTCTCAAACGGATCGACCGGAGATGATTGCAGTAATTGGACGTCGAAGAGTAGGAAAGACCTACTTAATTCGATCATTTTTTGAGAAACAAATTGATTAAAAATTTCACAATAGTTTTACATTGTAAACTTCGTCAGCTTTTCAAATTGCTTCACTCGCTTATTCACCTCTGACTGCTTCAAAGTCTTGAGACGCGCGATACTAAATTCTTCTACACAAAAAGAAGCCAGGGTTGATCCATAAATCACGGCTCGTTTCATATTTTCAAAAGTGGTGCTATTGGCCTTCGCTAAATATCCGATAAATCCACCAGCAAAGGTATCCCCTGCTCCCGTAGGATCGTAGACCTGTGCGAGTGGCATGGCGGGCGCGTAAAACATTTTATTGTTATAAAACAACAAAGCACCGTGTTCCCCTTTTTTGATGACCAGTACTTGTGGTCCCATTTTATGGATCGCTTTGGCAGCGTTGACCAGACTATATTCGCCGGAAAGCTGTCTTGCTTCTTCGTCGTTGATGGTCAGTACGTCTACCTTTTTAATCGTTTTTTTCAAGGCAGGCATGGCAATGTCCATCCAAAAATTCATCGTATCCATAACGATTAATTTAGGCTTAGACTTCATTTGGCTGATGACCTTGGCCTGAATTTCAGGAGTTAAGTTTCCGAGCATCAGATATTTTGCGTTGCGGTAACTCGCTGGTAATTTTGGTTTAAAATCAGCAAGTACGTTCAGCTGTGTATCGAGGGTATCACGGCTATTCATGTTATTGTGATAGCGTCCTGCCCAGAAGAAAGATTTTTCTCCTTCTTTGATTTGGAGGCCATCCAGATTGATGCCTCGTTTTTTCAGATACTTTAATTCCTCGTTTGGAAAATCATCTCCGACAACTGAGACAAGTCCCAGCTCTTTGGTAAAATAAGAGGCGGCTAAACTGATGTAGGTAGCAGCTCCACCCACGACACGTTCGGCTTTGCCGTAAGGGGTTTCGATGGTGTCAAAGGCAACGGTGCCCACGGTAACTAATTTCATTTTTATTTTTTAGTTGATTTTAATACTAAAAGGTAGATCGCCGACGGTATGTGGCTCTTTTGCGATGCAAAGATGAGATATTCTAGGATATTTTCCCGTTTTTAGGGGAATTTTTCTAGATTTAACCCTATTGGTAGTTGTGATTTCTTCAAATATAGTGTACTTTTGTCGGCCAATTAGAAAAATTAATTAAGATGAAAAGGACTTTTCAACCCTCTAAGCGCAAGCGCGTAAATAAGCACGGATTCCGTAGCAAAATGGCTACCAAGAATGGCCGTAAATTATTGGCGCGTCGTCGTGCCAAGGGACGCCATAAATTAACGGTATCCGACGAAATGCATAAGAAATAAATTGAGAATTTGTTTTAGGAATGAGTTAATAATAAATTTATTGACTTCTTCCTTTCGTTAATTTTGATCTTCTCCGTGACCGTCAAGCCTCGTTGCTTGCGGTTATTGTCTTTTTTATACTGCTCTTGTAAATTATCTCTCTATTATGTCGCAGTCGTTCAAATTCACTAAGGCGGAGCGGCTGAAAAATCATCATCTGTTAGCGGCACTTTTCACTTCTGGAAAATCCTTCTCGGCTTATCCTTTGCGAGTGGTCTATATTCCGATTGAGGAGGCCGGACTCTTTCCAGCTCAATTTTCGCTAAGTGTTCCCAAAAAGAAATTCCGCCTCGCAGCAGATCGTAATCGCCTGCGTCGTCAGGTGCGGGAGGCTTATCGGTTGCATAAGCACCGGTTGTATGAAGACCTGACGGTCAAAGATAAAAGAATCGCTCTGATGGTCATGTACGTTGCCAAGGAAGAAAAACCTTACAAGGATATTGAACAGTCGATGAAGCGAATTATTAAGGGATTGAAGAAGTCCGTGGTTTGATGTAGTTTAAAAATAATTTTTTCAACCAAACGCTTTGCCCATTTTGCACCTTCTTACCAAATAAATACAATTCATGAAATTGCAGCTTCTTCTATTTTTTTTCCTTTTCTTTTTTACTACTAATTCCAGTGTTGCCCAAAAACTTTTGCAGATTGAAAAAGTTGGTACTTTAAAGACTCAACGTTACTATATCGGGGACGAAGTGATTTTTCAGTTAGCGGGAGAGACAGAGGATTATTGGTTTCGTGAAAAAATCGTGGATATTCTAGTGGATTCAAAAGCGGTATTATTTACCAATCGGCTTGTTAAGATTGCGGATATCACAAAAATTCGGACTTTTAAGGATCAGGCCTGGTCAAAAGGGTTGAGTAATAAAGCTTTTTTATTTGCTGGTAGTTTTATGGGGCTATCGTTGATTGCTGCGGCTGTTACAGAATTTATGTTGAGAACTGCTACGGTTGTTATTCCAGGAACAGTGATCGTGGTAACATTGATAATTCGCTTTATCTTTCGGAGAAAAACCTACCGAATGGGGAAACGGCGGAGATTAAGAGTGCTGGATTTGAATTTTTATAAGGTGGGGCCTTGATATCTAGATTGGTGGATGAGTTGATGTACAGATATGCGGATTTTTTAAATTAAAAGTTTTAACTCCTCTAAAAAGCTTTCGCTGGCGTTTTCCGATCCCAAAAACGAAGGGCTAATTCGTATCCTGTCAGTCCCATTCCCACGATGATTCCCGCACAATATTTACTAAAATAAGAGTGATGGCGAAATACTTCGCGGGCGTGTATATTAGAAATATGCACTTCAATCACTGGAGTCGTGATTGCAGCAATCGCATCGGCAATCGCTACGGAGGTGTGTGTAAAGGCGCCTCCATTAAGTACGATACCATCGTAAGAAAAACCAATCTCATGCAAAATATCCAGGATGGCTCCTTCGTGATTGGATTGAAAATATTGCAAGCTAAACTTTGGAAACTGTTTTTTTAAGGCTTTAAAATAATCCTCAAAACTTTGGCTCCCGTAGATTTCTGGCTCCCGTTTACCAAGTAAATTCAGGTTCGGGCCGTTGATAATTAATATTTTCTTTTTAGCCATTAGTTAGCCATTTCAGAAAGAAACTTAATCCGCGTCAGCTGAATTTCTTCCATCGTTACCTCATCCTCTTTTAATTCTTCGAAGGCTTCTTCCACCGAGCCCGACTCTGACTCCATAAAAAAGTCGTAAATATCTTCGGCAGAATCGGCATCTACCGCATCTTCGATGTAATAGTCGATGTTGAGTTTGGTACCTGAAATCACGATGGCTTCCATCTCTTCGATAATTTCTTCCATCGAAAGTGAATTGGAAGAAGCTATATCATGCAACGGAATTTTTCGATCAATACTCTGAATGATATTAACTTTTATCTTCGACTTATTAGCGATCTGTTTAACCACGATTTCTGTGGGTCGCTCAATATCATTCTCTTCTACGTATTCTTTGATCAAAGCCATGAAGCTTTTCCCGTAGCGAGTCGCCTTGCCTTTACTAACTCCCGTTATCTTCGTCATATCATCCATAGAAATAGGATACTGCGTAGCCATATCTTCTAAAGACGGGTCCTGAAAAATAACATAAGGAGGAACTTTTTTCTCTTTTGCAATCTGACGACGCAGATCTTTTAAGAGCACCATCAAAGCTTTATCTAAAACACCACTCTTTCCACTATTACTGTCATCAACCGGAGCCATGTCATCGTAATTATGGTTGATTGGAATTTGAATCGGGAAGGGTTTTTTGATATACTCGTGCCCTTTATCCTTCATTTTTAACAATCCATAATTCTCAATATCTTTATAAACGAAGTCGTGCAATAAAGCCTGTCGGAAGATAGAATGCCAGAAAGTATCATCACGGTCTTTACCTACTGCGTACAACGGTAATTTATTATGACCAAAATCCATAATCTCTTTGGTATTTTTACCCATCACGTAGTCGATCAACATTTTAATACCACAGTTTTCGTTGAGGGTATTAATGATCTGTAATGCCTGTTGCATTTCTTTTTGAACTTCTACCCGTTCTTTTGGGTGGCGGCAATTGTCACACATTTTTTCACAACGCTCTACGGCGAATGTTTCTCCAAAATAATGTAGTAGAAATTGACGTCGGCAGGAAGTTGTTTCGGCGTAAGCCATAATCTCTTCCATTAATTGAGCGCCCATTTCCCGTTCCGAAACGGTTTTATCCCGCAGGAATTTTTCCAGTCGCTGAATATCTTTGTACGAATAGTAAGCAATACATTTTCCTTCGAGTCCATCCCGACCGGCACGTCCCGTTTCCTGGTAGTAATTTTCTATACTTTTGGGAATATCATAATGGATCACAAAACGCACATCTGGTTTGTCGATTCCCATTCCAAAAGCGATGGTTGCCACGATGACGTCTGTATTTTCCATCAAAAAATCATCCTGTGCTTTGGTACGCGTTTTAGCGTCCAAACCAGCATGATACGCGGAAGCTTTAATATCATTTACCCGTAGTGCTTCGGCGATTATCTCGGTAGATTTTCGGCTTTGTACGTAGATAATACCCGACTTACCCGCCATTGATTTTACGACCTGAATAATACTTTTAATCGTCTGATCTTTAGTCCCTTTCGGGCGCATATCGTAATATAAGTTGTCCCGATTGAAGGAAGAGACATAACTATTTACCTCATCCATGTTGAGGTTTTTCACAATATCCGTTCTAACCTTGGGCGTAGCCGTAGCCGTCAACGCGATAATTGGAATTTCTTTATCAATATCATCAATCATGGTACGAATCCGACGGTATTCCGGACGGAAATCGTGGCCCCATTCGGAGATACAGTGTGCCTCATCCACGGCGATAAAAGAAAGATTCACCGTACGAAAGAAAGCCAAACTGTCTTCTTTGGTAAGCGTTTCCGGAGCAATAAATAATAATTTTGTTTTTCCTGCGGTGATATCATCTTTCACCTTTTTCATCTGCACTTTTGTCAGCGATGAATTAAGAAAATGCGCAACTTCGTCCTGCTGGCTGTATCCACGGATAGAATCCACCTGGTTTTTCATCAAGGCAATAAGGGGAGAAATTACGATGGCAGTACCTTCCATCATCAGTGCCGGTAATTGGTAGCAAAGAGATTTACCTCCACCCGTTGGCATGATTACAAATGTATCTTTACCATCTAATACACTGGCAATAATTTTTTCCTGTGGACCTTTGAATTTATCAAATCCAAAAAATTTACCCAATGCTCCTTTTATATCGTGTTTTGTTTCTAGCATCATTAATCCCTATTCTTTAATATATGTTTGTTTTTATGGCAAAATAACCCAAAGATCAGAATTGCTCCTGAACTCATTTTCAACCTAAAATAGAGTAATACTTAATGATGGGTTGATTTTGCTATCCTAAATATAGGTAAATAATTTGATTGTAAACTTTTTCGTCAAAAAAATCGAAAAAAGAATTTACGTTAAATTTGTGTGTAAAGCCGAAGCTTTTTTTTTAGCGTGTCCAAAAATAATAAAATTAACGTGAATAACGAAACAAAAATTTTAGCAATTGCTCATAAAACAATTGAAATTGAAACACAGGCGATTCAACAGTTGAAACATTTGATTGATTCCAGTTTTTTTTCCGCCACTGAGCTTATTTTAAATACTTCGGGACGATTAGTCGTGACGGGTATTGGCAAAAGCGCGATAATTGCCCGGAAATTAGTAGCTACTTTCAATTCTACTGGAACGCCATCCTTATTTATGCATGCTTCCGATGCTATTCACGGGGATTTTGGGATGGTTCAACCGGATGATGTTATTTTATGCTTATCCAAGAGCGGGGAGACCATCGAGTTGAAGAACTTATTGCCCATGATTAAAAATCTGGGGGCCAGTCTCATTGCCATGACGAGTCGAAAAGATTCTTTTTTAGCCCTTCGGGCCGATTTGTTGCTACACATACCGATTCCTTCCGAAGCGGACCCTGACAACTTGATCCCTACGACCAGTACTACGGTACAGTTGGTGATGGGAGATGCGCTGGCGATGTGTTTACTTGGACTTCGAGGATTTAATAAAGATGATTTTGCCAAAAATCATCCTGGAGGAACGCTGGGCAAAAAATTGTACCTGCGAGTCAGGGACCTGATGATGAAAAATGAAAAACCGATGGTGTTTCCCTTTACGTTAATACCAAAAGTGATTTTTGAAATCAGCTCCAAGCGACTTGGTGCTACCGCAGTTATCGACGAGCAGGAAACATTGTTGGGTATTATTACCGATGGAGACATCCGCCGAATGCTTACTAAATATTCAGATTTTAACCTTTTATCTGCCAAACAGATCATGACCGCTAGTCCTCGGTACATTGGTCCACAACAGCTAGCAGAGAAAGCACTGGATTTGATGCGCAATAATAGCATCACTCAATTGCCGGTCGTAGAAGGTCATAAATATTTGGGGATGATTCACCTGCACGATTTATTGAAAGAAGGGATTGGTTAAGGTATAAGTGCCGTTTGCCTCTTGTTACTGGCTTCTTGCTTTTCTGCTAATGCCTTAAAGGGCAGCAAGAAGTAAAAAACACTTGTACGACCGAAATAATGTCACTCTCATTCTTTACTTTACCTTTAACCTGATTCGCATTGTTAACTAAAAAAAAATCCTTGCGTTTAAGTTTTTACTTTCTTCTTATTGTTTCTTTTTGGGGCTGTGAAAAATCTTCGAATTTCGTAGCGCCAGAGATTTCATTCTACCATTGGAAAAATGAAATAGACCTGTCAACTATTGAGACCGATTATCTCAGAAATCTGGCAGTCAAAAGATTGTATCTCCGTTTTTTTGATGTGGACTGGGATGCTGACCGACAAGAACCAATACCGATTTCCATCATAAATATTTCTTCCTCTACAAATTTACCTGCCACGATTATTCCTACTATCTTCATTACCAATCGTACTTTTTTAAAAATAAAAAATAGTGATGTTTTAAATTTCACAAATAATTTATTATTAAAAATAAGGTCACTACAAAAAGAATTCCCGAACGTTCAAATTCCCGAAATACAAATAGACTGTGACTGGAGTGGGAATTCCAGGGAAACTTATTTTTACTTTTTGAATGTTTTAAAAAAGAAACTAAAAGAAGAAAATAAAAAACTCTCCGTCACTATTCGTTTACACCAATTAAAATATCCCGATAAAACTGGGATACCACCCGCCGACCGGGGCGCCCTAATGTGTTATAATGTAGGAAATTTACAAAAATGGGATACCGAAAATTCTATTTTAGATGATGAAACAACTTCAACTTATTTAAAAAATGACCTGACGTATCCATTACCTCTTGACCTTGCTTTACCAGCTTTTCGCTGGGGAGTTTTGTTCCGTGATGGAGAGATGATTAAATTAATCAACCAATTAGAAATATCCGAATTAGGCGATCAAAAATTTTATACTAAAAAAAATAAAAATCGCTACACCGTACGGCAGTCCACTTATCTACACGGCCATTACTTATATCCTGGTGATCAAATTCGACTGGAGTCGGTTTCGTCAACTACGCTAAAAACTGTTTCAAAACAACTAAAATACGTCCTGCCTTCCGATCAGAGATCTCTGATTTTTTATCATCTCGATTCATTGACCGTCATCAATTATCCAGTCTCTGAAATAAAAGAAATTCAGCGTATCTTTGGGGAAGAGAATTAAATCAAAAAATATGTCCCCGCTTATAAAAATCGCTTCTATCCTTTTAATGATTACGATTATTAGCATTCCTAACCAGATCAGTAAAGGATGTGGTCCGATAGACTATTCGTTTAAAGGATATAGTTTTTTTGACACCGATCTAGTCCGCAACGGTTCCCCTTTTACAGATTTTTTTCTACGGTTTGACGATTTTTACCATAGTTACGAATTGGCCGATTCGGTGCGTAATTCTTCTAATTTACAAGAATGGAATACCCTTTTTTGTGATCAATTTTATGAAAAGGAAATAAAAGAAATTGTCTACGGAAAAGTAGAAAATATCAAAGCGATTCAGCGAGCGAGTGAAAAGAAAAAAAAGAAACTCGGACTGCGTTTAAGTCGTAATGGATTTGCCAAACACCTGGTGGATTATCAGTGTACAGAAACCATCGACTATCTGCTTTTTGCCAAATCCTGTGAGCCCCACGTAACACGTAACCTTAATGCCTGGGAAGGACCCAAAAGAGATCCAGTGGCAATGAAAGCACTAATTTACGAAGGTGAAAGAGTATTCATAAAATTGAAATCCAACAATCTAAAATTACGTTATGCCTATCAGCTAATTCGACTAGCCCACTACGCTAAAGACTATACAATGGCGCTAGATTTACATGATCGGTTACTACCATTAATTGACCCAGTAGAAAGCATTGTTCATGACTGGATTCTGGCTCATAAAGCGGGGATTTTAGCAAAATCTGGCAAAAATGTAGAAGCCGCTTATTTATTTTCTCTCGTCTTTGACCGGAGTGATTCCAAGCGGGAAGTCGCCTTTCAAAGCTTTAGTATTCGCAGCGAAAAAGAATGGAAAGAATGTATGTTGCTTTGTCAAAGTGATCACGAACGGGCAACCTTGCACGCCATGCGGGCCAGCGAAAATCACAGCAAACCAGTCGATGACATGCAGGCAATTTATGCGCTCGATCCTAAAAACGATGATCTTGAATTATTACTAGCCAAGGAAATTAAGAAACTGGAAAAAGATTTTTTGGGAACCGAATTTAATCGCTATCGAAAAAACAACGAGAAATACCATAAAATACCCAGAAAAGAGGCAACGGCCAATTTGATTGATTTGACGCAGTTTGCCATTCAGGCAGGCAAAGAAAAAAAGGTTCAACATCCAGAATTGTGGAGACTTGCAGAAGGTTATTTACTTTATCTTTCCAATGATTTGTATGCAGCAGATCGGGTCTTTGAAGAGATTGAAAAAACGCTAACCAATGAAAAACTACAGGATCAACTCGCGGTCTTTCGGCTGGTTTTAAAAATTACCAATTACCAAGATATAGACGAAGCCAAGGAGCAGGAAATCGTACAGATCATCAAAAAAAATGACCTGTATAAAAAACATCCGGAGTTTAAAAAATTTATTGATGATAAGTTGGCTTACGAATATGTTCAGCAAGGTCATGCCGGTAAAGCGTTCCGAATGCATTATTCGCTCGAAGCAATCAAACCCAATCCGCAGGCCAATATAATCAATGATTTAATTGCCATTGCCCTTGATCCAGAAAAATCGAGATTTGATAAAATTCTAACGACCAAGCAGGACGGTACGAAAATGATCGAAGACTTGTTAAACATAAAAGGGGTCATGCTGTGGAATAGTGGAGAACCCGCAGCTGCGCTCGAAACTTTTAAACAAATACCAGTGGCACAACGGGGTGCAAACCGTTTTAATCCTTTTATTGAGCGCGCTAAAATTTGTGTCCACTGTAAGCAGTCAGATAGTTTATTGATCTATAATCGTCCCGGAATTTTAGAGCGGATATTTGAATTGGAATTTAAAGCCAACTCCGATTATTCCAATAGTGCATTGTATTTTTATCAATTAGGACTAGCACATTTCAACCTTTCTTATTTTGGCCCCAACTGGAATGCCATGGATTATTTTAGAAGTGGTGGTAACTGGCGATATGCAACATCAAATATTTTCTTACACTGGTATTTTCCTTTTGGGAATAAAGAAAATCACGATCTTTCGAAAGCGAAAAGTTATTTTGAAAAAGTATTAGAAGTATCCAAAGACCGGGAGCGCTCCGCCCGTGCAACTTTTTGGTTAGCGCGTTGTGACTGGTTGACTTACGTGACGAGTAGTGGATATCAGGCCCCACGCAATTCTAATTATTTGCCCAGTCTGCCATCGGAATATCGGGTTTACTACCAACAATTAGAAGCTGATTATGCGGAAACCGATTTTTATGCCTGGGTGATCAAGGAGTGTAAATATTTTCAGGCTTATGTTCGATAGATCGCTCAAAATCCTATTTTTTTCACCCATAAAATTTAAAGCCATGAAAAACCTCTCATTTTTATTTCTGGTAGTGGAAAAATAGCATTCTAGCCAAGAGCCCATAGTCAGTCAATGTTGTTACATCTTGTCATACCCAATCATTGGCTGATTATAATCCTTATAGCCTAATTTTTCTTTGATTTTGAAATTGAAATAATATTTTTACCTACCTTTGTTGAGAAAGTTATTCAAAAGCTTTCATACTTTACCCTTCTAAACAACTTCAAAAGTATTCTTCAAAAATTCAATTTCTATGATTTTTCCAATTGGTGACGATCAAGTCAAAGGTGGGTATACTCCTTATGTAAGTTATACATTTATTGGGTTAAATATTATCGCTTTTCTTTTACAGATGACCCACCCTAATCTAATGATCTGTGAATTTGGATCTGTTCCAAACGATATTCTAAACGGTCAACATATTTATACGCTATTTACCAGTATGTTTATGCACGGCAGCATTATGCATATTGTGGGTAATATGCTTTTTTTATGGATTTTTGCGGATAATATCGAAGCAACGGTGGGTAGCATTCCATTTCTATTCTTCTATTTAATGGGAGGCCTGGTGGCTTCGGCCTTGCATATTTTTCTCAGTGATGGGACAGGTTTGGATTTATCGACCTGTTGTAATATTTGTGGTACACCACCGTGCATGCAAGGAGACAGTGCTTGCCCAGGTTCTATCCCTACGGTAGGTGCCAGTGGTGCGATTGCTGCGGTGCTGGGTGCCTATTTGGTGATGTTTCCAAAATCCAGGGTCAAACTATTTGTGATCTATTTTTTCCGGTCTATCTATATCTCCGCATTTTGGTTTTTGGGATTTTGGATCGCACAGCAACTCTTTAGTGGATTTTCTTCGCTTGGACCTGAAGCAGCAGCTAGTGGCGGAACAGCGTGGTGGGCACACATTGGTGGATTTATCTTTGGGGTACTGGCCGGATTTTTTGCTAAAATGGGAATGAAAAAAGATAATGGCAATATGCGACCACCTACTAAAGATCCGGATTATAGTACCAAGGAGTTTGTCTAGACAGAACCGAATGAAATAGATTGGCTTCTTTTAAGGATCAATAAAAGAATATTTATTTTACTTCTTAAACAAAGCGTGTGTTTAAGCTTTAGAATGAGTTACTTTTTTTATTTTCTCTTTATCTCCTTTTCTTAACCCATCATTGAAGTAGCGCAAGCATGACATTTGAAATGATCCTGGTATTTGGTTTGATTTTTTTAGCCGTCGTGTTTTTTGTCACCGAATGGTTACCCGTAGATGTAGTTTCTTTTGGGATCATGGTCACTTTGTTAGTAACAGGCTTGGTCACTCCTCAACAAGGTATTATGGGTTTTGGTAACCAGGCTACCATTACGATTCTTGCTTTAATGATTGTAGGAATTGGTTTAGAACAAAGTGGTGCCATCACTTTGCTGGGGCAACAAATACAAAAACTATTCACACTTCCTATCTGGCTAGCCATCACGCTAATGATGTTGATCGTGGCCTTTGTCTCGGCCTTTGTCAGTTCGACGGCAGTGGTCATTGTTTTTTTAAGAATCTTCATTGAAATTGCGCCAAAGATTAATATCAACCTTTCCAAATTACTGATCCCTTTATCTTTTTCGGCGATCATTGGTGGCTCCTGTAGTTTAATGGGGACTTCTACCAATCTGATTGTTAATTCTATTGCAAGTAGTCAGGGCTATGGCGATCTTGCTATTTTTGAATTTTCGGGAATCGGTGCTTTGTTTCTGGTCGCCGCCATTATTTATATGATTGTCCTCGGTGTGCGCCTGATTCCGGCACGGGCCAAACACCTTGATATGGTGGAAGAATTTCAATTACAAGACTATCTCACCTTGCTAGAAGTTAGCCCCGAATCTAGTATGATTGGAAAAATGGTTAAGGATACAACTTTCAGAAAGGATGATCAAATTGAATTATTAAGAATTTATCACCCGACGGGACACGAACGCTTTCCTACCGATAACGAACTTATTCGCGAAGGAGATCAACTATTGGTAAAAGGAAGCCTCGATAAAATGAAGTCGATTTATAATAGTCGTGGTGTTAATTTTCTTCACAAAAAAAGTCTAACGGAAAATCTTACAAAAGAAGAAAGTACCGAACAAATACTTTGTAAAGCACTCGTCCTCCCTAATAGCCGTGTAGTTGGTAGCAATTTTAGAACCGCTCAAATAAAAAGTAATTTTCAAGCGATACCATTAGCCATTCAGAAAAAAAGAAAAATTATTCGGCGTAGACTCAACCAAATAAAAATCGAAATTGGAGATATTTTGTTAGTATCAGTTAATAAAGCAGATTTTCAACGGTTTTATAAGTTGCCCGATTTTATGGTTTTACAGAAATTTGAAGAATTTGACACTAAAATAGGCAATAAATGGGTAGCCATTGGTATTTTGATCGGACTAGTTTTGCTGGCAGCCTTTGCTATCTTACCCATTATGATTAGTGCGCTAGCCGGCGCTTTTGCTATGGCAATTACCCGTTGCGTAGATATTCATAAAGCTTACCGTGAAATGAACTGGGGAATTATTTTTCTATTAGCAGGGATGATTCCTTTGGGTTCGGCGATGAGTAACACTGGAGCGGATACTTATTTAGCCAAACAATTTGTCTACCTATTGGGAGAGGGAAATCCAACCATTTTCGTTTCCGCCCTGTTTATTTTTACCATGTTAATGAGCGGATTTATTTCCAATAATGCGACCGCCATTTTGTTAACGCCTATCGCTATTTCGATTGCTGTAAAGTCTGGATTAGATCCAAAGCCTTTTATTCTCACCGTTATGTTTGCGGCCAATATGAGTTTTTTTACGCCAATTGGTTACCAAACCAATACCTTAATTCTTAGTCCGGGAAATTATAAATTCCGGGACTTCCTGCTCGTCGGAGGAATTCTGACTATTATTTGCTGGATAATCGCCACTTTGGTTATTCCCTGGGTTTATTTTTAACATCTTGTAGAACTCAACACCTGTCCAAATGCGTTTACTGGTTTATTTAGTAGGTCCTAATGAGCAGATAGCATAATTCCCTACAATATATTACCTTTGTTCACTTCAAACAAAACTAGCTTCATGTTCGACAAAGTAAAAGACATCCTAGCAGAAATTCAGTCTGCCAATCCCGGTACAGCGGAAGAAATTGAGCAATTTCGAATCAAGTATCTGGGATCAAAAAATATTCTTAAACCCCTGATGGGAGAGATTCGAAATATTCCCAATGAACAGAAGAAGAAATATGGTCAGTTAGTCAACGAAACCAAGCAGGCTGCCGAGAAAAAATTAGCAGCACTTCAGGCTGCACAAAGCAATGCTGCGGCAGCTTCCGAAGCACAAAAACTCGACCTGACGGCTACCGGCGAACCCATTGCATTGGGTTCTCGTCATCCTATTTCTATTACGATGGATCGGATTATCGATATTTTTGCTCGCATCGGTTTTACCGTGGCCGAAGATCGTGAAATTGAAGATGACTGGCACAACTTCAGCGCCATGAACACGCCCGAAGATCATCCAGCCCGTGATATGCAGGATACCTTCTACTTAAAGGACAGTACTTCTATGTTGTTACGGACGCATACTTCTTCTGTGCAAGCTCGGGTCATGACCAATAAAAAACCACCGATCCGGATTATTGCTCCAGGACGGGTTTACCGAAATGAGACGATCTCAGCGCGGGCACATTGTCAGTTCCATCAGGTGGAAGGTTTGTACGTTGACGAAAATGTATCTTTTGCAGATCTTAAACAGACGTTGTTATATTTTGCGCAAGAGATGTACGGCCCCAATACTAAAATTAGATTGCGACCCTCTTATTTTCCGTTTACCGAGCCAAGTGCCGAAATGGATGTATCATGTTTTATCTGTGATACCAAAGGTTGTAACGTTTGTAAATATACAGGCTGGGTAGAAGTATTAGGTTGTGGAATGGTAGATCCAAAGGTGCTGGAAAACTGCGGAATTGATTCAGAAAAATACACCGGATTTGCTTTTGGTATGGGGATCGAACGACAAGCGATGCTCCGCTACCGAATCAACGATATTCGTTTATTATTTGAAAATGATGTTCGCTTTTT
>Ga0209187_1001799_pt1 | contig 23065 bp, 37 predicted proteins | sample BantaG_FD_187430 | JGI IMG/M metagenome (GOLD analysis project Ga0209187, IMG submission 187430) | Marine algal microbial communities from Bantry Bay, Ireland - BantryBay_4 metaG (SPAdes) (version 2) | ecosystem: Host-associated > Algae > Red algae > Unclassified | place: Bantry Bay, Ireland...
AAGCCGCTCATGATGAAACCGCCCTCGGAAGGCTCTTCTACGCCCTGCGTGCGTTTAGCCTCTGTCTCGAACAGGGCCGCATAAACTGCCACTTCGCCGAATTTGGGATCATCGTAAACGTACTTTCCAAGGTCAATCCGCTCTTCAAATCCTTCGGGATAATAAGCATCAAAAACGGATAAGCATAGGCAGGGCCAATGTCTATATACCCGTCAGGCACCGTCCGAGTTTCGTCAAATGGAAGACTTTCCGCGGCCCAATTGTCGAGGAAGTTTTCACCGGAATAGGGCGCAAGGCTTACCTGCCATTTATACGCGGCATTGGGCGCACAGGCGGATAGGTTGGAAACCATAATCTGGCCCATAATATATTGTGAGAACGTCTTACGCATTCAGACTGGAGCTGACTTTAAGGCCAAGGGCTTGGCCCCACTTTATAAGCTTTTTGGCCTCGCTTTTTTTCAATACTGTAAAGGTATAACTATCCCCGCCCTCATCAATGTAAACGAGCCATAGTCCCTGCTTATGAAGCTGCGTATAGGCTTGGTCCAGATAGGTGCTGGTGAGATAGTCATCGGGAATATCCGTCAGTGTAATGGGTTTTTTGACGTGTAGATCGCGTGCCTTTAAAAGCGCTTCTATGGACCATTCCACGTCTACGGCCATACCTTTCCAGTCTTCATCTATCAAGAGGTTGCGAGACTTGAAGAGGCTATCCACATCCCTAATCAGACTGTACCAAGAGAAGTAATCGCAATCAGTTGCTGACATTGTCGCGAGCTTGCCCGTGTCCTGCACATAACGGCGCGGATCTTCTGCCGCAGGGATAATGTGCTCGCGCGTAAATTTCATAATATCAGCGTTATTTCCGCCGAGTAGGTTGCAGAACTTTTCCAATGGTTTAACGGAAATTTGTGTTGGTTTTATCCGCGAGAGCTTAGAAACAGGCGGGGCCGTTTCCGCCGCTTCGTCGATCACATAATCTTCTAGCGAGGTAAAAATTTCTACGACTTTGGCCAAAGTGGTTTCGGAGTTCACGGCGGCCCAATGAGCGTCGATTTCCGATAAATCCGGGCTATGGCTTTCATCTATCCAGGGCGACGTCGTCTTAGATGTGTCTGTGATACGAACGTCAACGGCGTCATCCAACAGGGCCAATGTGTAATGAATATGCTCTTCGCGCACTCTGCCAAACGTCATCGAGCCGGGAATAAAAAAGCCTTTGTAATTTTCTACGGGCGTCAACCTCGCCCTATAAAAAAGATTGTCGACAACACTTCGAAATCCAGTTCCGCCAACAGATAAGACGCGCTCCAGGCGAGCGCGGCTAATAAGCGTCTCAGGTAAAGGGGAAAGGGCGGCTTGGTCGTGGTAGTAAGGCATAATTGATAGTAAGTTTAGAGTCTTAAAAGTAAAGGGCGGCGGTTTCTATGGGTATTCGAAGTAAATAAGTCGGCGCATGAAAACCAAAATCCCTATTAATTATATGCAGTGATGGTTTGGAGTTTTAAGCGTTTAAGACAATTGTCTCGGGCGCAAGCCAGTAAGAAGGCATTTAATTCCTCATCTCTCTGTGCCTCAACGAAATTGTCGATAGCTTTGATGAGCTGAGCAGAGTTTTCGGGGCAGATCATGCTAAAAATTTGATCAAATTCTTCTGTGAAATCCTCACAGGAGGATTGAATGCCCTCTGCAATTTCAAGTGCGATATGGGTGAGCAAAACCACACGGGATTTGAGATATTCAATTTTTTCCGGTCTTTCGGCTCCATTTGCCATCAAATGTGCGTGGGTGTCTAAAAAGCTACGCTTTATGTCGTCAAAAGACATAGCCTTATTGCTGTATTCATGTAGTAAACCAATCGTTTGTTTTTCGAAGTTTGGGGCGCCTAAACTAAATATCAAACAGCACGCTTTCTTTATCTGATTGACCATAGCTCTATTTCCAAATGATGCGGCCATTCAACAGTTGAAGATGAATCGTTAGCTTCTCATCCGGAATTTATGATAAAAGTAAATAAGTGGCAAAGCATGCGTCAAAGCGGGAGAGTTTGCGATTATTAGCTTTATTTATTCAAAAGAGGTCCTTCGGCAGTTGACGGAATTTGAGAGCCTTTACGCCCATCTACCCAAAAGGAATGGAAACCAAGATTTAATAGACTGGCGTGACTGCAAGCATGTTCTGAAACTTGATTTACAAACGGCCGAGCCGGAAGTGGTGCGGTCAGCGTTTGAGGCTCAATTTTATCTCTCCAGATTTCCCTATGTTCTAATTTTTAGCGGACTTCGGCGTTCGATATCTTATGTCCCCAGAGCCGTTCTCTGTTACGCGTTTGATGATCTCTGTCCGGCGGCAAAACCCTATTATATTTTTGGCGTGGAAAATAATACTATCCGGATGGATAGCCTTGTCGAATATGACGGCTGGAGGTGGGTCTTCGGGAGTGAGCGTGCCCACGATCTGTGCAATAGTGCCGAGGGATTGGGATAATGTCCAAAGCCGATCTTGAGGCACTCGCGCAGTTGATCGCAGACACGGCGGAACCCGTCATCCGCCGCTTGTTTGAGACAAGAGAGACTTTCTATTATCTGTCGCTTCTCACGACGGGAGAGGGTCATGTTCCGACCCTTTCGGCGTGGTCATTTGAAGCCTTGGGTCGGGAGGTTCAAAAATATCCGAATGACGATACTGCCCGGCAAGATTTAAAATGGTCCCATGCGGATTCGCCTTATTATGCATTCCTCCATGCACGTTTTTGAGCCTGTACGCGAGGCCTTTGAAGCCTTATCGAAGATGACGACGGGCATGAGCGCCCAAGCATGGAGCCAAGCTTTAGAGTATCGTTTGGCCGCCATGGAACGTGCGATGGCCATTTTGGATGCTCGGGGGCTCTTTGGGCGTGCGGCGGCGCGCGATAACATTCTCATCTCGGCAGAAATCGTGCCGCCCGCATCCTGTAATGCAGCGATTATAAAGCGCCTCAACCCGTCAAAAGCTGCAGAGTGCTGGGCGTTAGAAGTCGGCGGTGGGGGAGGAGCCCCCCTTTGAAAACCGACCTTCAAAATTTGGAGAGGTCCATTATACGCCCGCCGCGCAAGAGGATTTGCCAGCGCATATTCAAACCGTATTTGGGAAGTTGTTGGTTCCGGAGATGGCCCACATGGACGACGCTCAAATTATGGTGAAAGCCTTTGGGGCGTCCGGTGGTTTGGTTGTGATCTGGGGATACGCCGCGATATATGGCGCTTACAGCGCCTATGGATTTGAAACAGACCTACCGGGATATCTGCCCGTGGGCAGTGACGGCGGCGGTAAGTTACTGACGGTCCACGCGGATGGGTTGTTCAGTTTGGAGGCGGGCGATCTTGACCCTGTTGAGCGTGTTTTTCTCGCGCCAAGCCTAAAACAGTTTTTAAAAACCGGTAAGAATTTGATGCTTTTTTTGGATCACTATTTGGAATAATGTAATCTATGACTGATGCGAGTACAGATAAATTCAAAGCCCAAATCCTAGATGTGTTTTCTGAGAAATCGCCTGAGCCGTACTTGCCGCCTTACATGGCAATTAAAGACATCGTCATTACCATGCGGGATCAAGGGTATTCGCAAAACGATGTTTACGCGTGTCTAGAGGGCTTGCGGAAGAGTGCATCGTCAGAGGCACAGGAAGATGTTCTGCTCGAAGTTATGGATCTGGTTGTCGGGTTTTGCCGTCCCGAAAAGGCCATATTTTAAAGTCCAAACACAGAATTCATATCCTTGCCGTCATCATTCGTGATTGTAAGGACGACTCCTTCGCGCCGCAGGAAATCTTGCAGCAGGTTCGACAAGTGAGCGATGGTGTCGTCGTGACTATGCACAACGATATAGAGAAAGCCGGGCTCAATGGTAATATCCAGAGAGCTAGCCCAGGTCGATGGTGTTGTAGCCTTGAAGCTGAAACCACGTTGAGAGGATTCTATATTGGGATGGCTTTCAATGGCGGCCTGTAAATGGGCAATCAAAAGCTCATATTGATTTGTTTTTAAGATATATTCAAAAGACACGTTGAGACGCTATTTCTGAAAAATGAAAAATTTATGTTAAATTTGCTAGGTTAGTTATAGTGATCTCGCGCGAGTATTGCTATCTTTACAACCGAAACTGCCTGAAATCCCTCTCTGGAGCTGATGCCCAATGTTCGACAAATTATTCGGTAAAAATAAGCGCACCAAGCCGGCATCTGATAAGACCATGCCGGCATCTGATGAGGATGCGGCCCAGACAAACACGATGGTTAACCCCGCGGAGATCGAAGCGCCTCTGGAAACAGCGGACGCTAATGGCCGAATTATTACACTTCTCCGGCGCGTTGCAGGCGATGTCGCGGAGACGGAAGACAAAATCCGAAACATGATTCAAGAAGCTATCTCTAATACCGTTCGAACGGGCGCAGATGCTTGGTGGCAAGTTTTTGAAAAAGTGGCAAGTTTTTGAAAAAGAGTTTGCAAAAACAACGTTTGGACTGGCGCTCGCAGAAGACCCAGAGCTTCGGCGGAAAACTATGATAGAGTTTCCGCGCACTGGCCTGTGCGTTAATCGCTTAAAGGAAGAGCGCTTCAGGACGCAGTATTTAGGCGTCATTCTCAAACCTGTTAGAAATTTCTTTGGCGACCTTATGCGCATATCAACGCCCTTTACCGTGGCCGATGTTATGGAAATCTATGACAGTGTTTCAGAGGCCCGAAGTCTCAACATTGGTGCGCTTAATCCCGGTGCGTTCGTCAAGCATTTAGAGCGCGCCATGGCATCAGAGACGGTTAGCGATATCGAACGGGCGAAGTTCATTGCGCATGCAGAGCGCGATATTGACCCTAATCACCCGCATAGAAGTGATCCCCAGACCAAAGCGGCCCGAAAATTACTGTATATGATGAGCGAAAATGTTCCGCTCACGCTTGATATGGAAAAAACGTCGGAAGGCCTCAAAATGTTTGTTGAGCCGCTCCTGAAAGAGCCGGAAGACATTCAATTGAAATGGGCGCATGTATTGAAGGTGGCAGAATCTGCGCGTGGCACGAAACCGACAAAAAAGCTCACCACATCTATGCGGGCGGCCATTCAGGATTTGGGGGAAGTTCCGTTCAAACGGGGCCTGATCGATTTTGCTCACAATTTAACCGACATGATGATTTCAAAATCGACCGCGTCATTCACCGTAAAGACGGAACAATCGGAGAATATTATAATAGGCTGAACGAGCATGAGCAAAACATATATAAGGCCATGCTTTGGTCGGCAGCCCCTTATGAGGATCCAATACTCTTGGAAGCGATTACGAGAATAGCGGAGATCGCACATACGATCATCCCCGACCTTAGCCTTGCCGTACCCAGCGTCGGGAATGCGGCACTTTGGGCGCTCGAACATTCTCCAGCAAAAGCCGAAGCCTTGGTGCATTTGAAAGCCATTGAACCGAAAATCACGACTAAGATGGGACAAAAATCACTTCAGACTTATCTGGCGGTAATGAAAGACTAAACGGGCGTAATTTCATTGGTCATGCGGTCAAGTTACACGTCCAACGCTCTGCGCGGTTGGTACGGCTTAAACCCCATTGCCGCGCAGGTTTTGAGATAGATAGGCCACATGACGTCATCGCGCACAAAAGGCAGTTCGTCCCATTCCGTGTAGAGGTCATCCATACGCGGGTCGTCAATTTCAACCCAATCCAAGCCTAGCCTAGCGCCCGCCGCCGCATATTGATCGCCGCGACATCATAAGGGATTAGCCAGAGATCTTTGTGCAAAAAGAAATCATGTTTGAGGTGGTTACTTTGACGCAAGGTCTCAAACAGGTTGAAGTCTGAATAGGCTTGCAGCGCCTCCCGCACGTCGTCCGCATTCTCAGACTTCCAAACTTTCAGTAATTTACCGTAGGGATGATCTGAAAAATCCGGCTCGACAATTGGCATACGCATACCGCGCTCCATGGCGGCCTCAATAGGGTCGCGGCTGTCGAGCGAAAAATAGTCTGCAAACCAAGTCATTTCATTGCGGTCGTACTTTCCAGCAGGGCCATAGGTTTTTTCATAATTCTCCCAGAGATAAAGACCTGCAAGATCCGCTTCTTGTGTCCATCCCGCCGCGTAAAGGCTCAGTAGAAAATTCGACGTGTAACTACCGCCCCAGCCCAGCCCATGCGTTTTAAAGGCCTTCATGTTTAAATCGAAATTAAGCCAAATCAAACTTGCACGCCGTGCAAGCAAAAGCGGAAACTTGTACATATCGTCGGCATGGAATGCGTAATATAACGGAAAGTAAGACCCATAAGCCTGCCCGTTAAATCCTACAGTGATTCCCGAAAAAGGCCGCGTCTCAGACGGGTTTTGCAGCAATTTCTCTAGTTTTTCTTCCATATAGAGGAGGCCATTATCACTCCGCTTTGGGATAGTATTATTGCGTTTCTCGCCGTTTAAGACCGCTATAGTCTCTTTGGCGTAAGCCTTGCGTTTCTTCTGTAGGCGTTGGAACAGAGTTTGGGCCATGGGGTTTCTTTGTTTTTACGTATCATCTCATTATCACGATGAGAGACAAGGAGTGGATTTCAATTGTTTTCCGCTTGATATACAAAAGCGAGTAGACGTGCAAAAAAATATATTGCGCTTCCAATAAGGTAATTTTAAAAAATTTTAGCGTGAGGGGACGAGATATGCAGGGACACATATTTTTTGAAGGGAGCCCATGGCCCGAAGGTCATGCTGTTAAAGAGGTGGAACTTTCGGCGAATTTATCCGAAAATGGGGTCTCCCTTAATTTGCATTTAGGAACAGAAGATTATTATCTGGCGCGGGATATCGACGTTGAGGATGAGGACGGCGAGCCTTTGCCTGAATATGAAGATTTGCCCGCATGGCAGCACCCCAGTGTTTGGTATAATTATCACGCCTGTACGATATCAAACACATTTTGGAGCTCTGGGCCTTCGCCTATCATGTTATCGAAACCCGGCGAGCCTTTTTCCCTCAAGGATTTATCGGGGCGCGTGTTCAAAATTGATCCTGTGCCGAAACTTGAGGATGGCCGCGCCGATCCGGAGTTTCATTGGGAACATGATGATCTGCATTTTCATACTTATCTATTGGGGCATGACGCTGTGGCAGATCATGAAATTTCCTTTAAACAAACAAAGGACGGCCTGTTCGATATTGATTGGTCCGGGCGGGTCGCGATGGCCTATGTCGGAGATTATGATTTCCGATATAAATTTCGCGCCCAACTCAAAGAAGTGCCGTTTTTAGGCTTTGCCTGCGCGCGCTTGGAAGGCGAGAATGTGAGCGATCATATTTACCCTGAGCCCGAGCTGAGGCGAAAAACCCAAACACAGTGGGCCGAAAAATGGCTCGCTGATGTTGACGAGTTAAACTATCTTGTGCGCGAGGAACGGGGGTGGCGGGACTTATTCTCCCCGCGCGATAAATGGGTGAAATTCTGGGTTTAGGTGACACGCGATGACCAACCTCGTTTCCTCTGAAATATTTGATTTATATCGCGAAAGCCTGAACGCGTTGAGCGACACAGAAACCGAAGGGCTTCTCCTGACTTATATTAGACGATTTTGGCCAATTATTGTCGAAGCGGGGAAGATTGAAGGCTTCGATTATGGATTTTTCGACGACTGGAAGGATAAGTTAGCATCGAGTGATCACGACCTAGATGTTAGTCAATATCGGCAGCGTCTTCCCGATATGGATGAAGTAAAGTTTACCACAAAATGGGGGCAGGCGTCCCATTCTGTGCTTATCTTCACGGCCTATTGTAGTGAGGCTATCTTGACGAACAGCGCTGGCTCTGTTGTGAGAAATCTAATCAAGTCTTATTTGGAAATCATAGATCACGTCGTTTGGCTGGATGACACGCCGAATGCGCTGGACGTTACCGCCATCTATCAGGCTGCCGTTTTAGATTTTGTGGGTACATGTCGGAGGATGGCATTAGCCTCTGATTTGACAGTGGGTCAGAACGCATTAATATTTGGGTGTGTTTCTGATTCCGGAATATAAAATGACTGAGGCCATTCCTACTTTTGGCCAATCCGGAGAGACCTTCTGTGTTTAAAAAACTAAGTTCGGCGTTCAAACTTTACAAGTCCGTACGTGAAAACCAGAAGGCAGGCCTTTCTTATGAGGATGCCCTCCAAGCGTCGACAGATAATATGTTGGATGAGATGTTTGGGGATACGGATACGTCCGATACAGTTGTATCTATTCCGGAAGAGGCTGAGGCGTATTTCGAAGATAGCTCTCGCGATTATTATTGGTCGCTCTATGATACAAAGCCGGAACCGCTCACACAAAAGTATTTGAATCTCTTTCGTATAGTGCGCTTGGATTGGGACGGTGCTGAATCAGGCGCGGCATGTTTTGATTCAGTGGCGCCATTTGGAGACTCATCTCCACTAGAGTTGATGGCTGAAAAGTTTGGATCGGGCACAATCGAAGAGCAGGCCAAAGCCCATACGCGGTTCGCCTTTAGTTTGAATAGGTTTTTCGAAACGGTTCAGATTGAGCCGGGGTTTTATAGCCTTAAAAATTTAACAGCAGATGACATTCGGCAGAAGCTCTCGGGCTATAATTTAGACGCTTCCAAAACCTCTTTTGGCCTGACAGACGACGGCCGCGTGAACTTAACAGAAGAGATGATTGCGATCCTGCGTCAAACCTCTTGGGAGTGGTCGCTTCACGCTTTTGAGGATTTCGGGGCCTGGCCCGGGCCTGCGATTGATCCAAAACGTCCATATGGAGATATGAGTAATTGGGAGGTTGAGATGGCGAAGATGTTAGACCTTCCACTCACAAAAAATGATGAAGGTTATGTCGAGACCAGTCAGGAGCAGAACGCGCAGCTCTTTAATTATCATCTCAGTCAATTAGCCTGCGCTCAAGCCATCTTAGAACACGGAAGCTTACCTGACTAATCCCTATATTTTGCCTAAAAGCAACGTAAGCACCGGTGGGGTATTATCCTACTGTCCATCATCACATGTGAGTTGGACGATTCAAAAGACGAATTTGTCCTCTTGGCGCGAAGAAAACTGCGGTATATTGTTTCGGATTAACCACGAAGACCCCATCATCCTCACAGCCCAAAAAATCATCCAGGGCTTGTAAAAATATATCCCAAGGCGCTCTGATAACGACACCTGCTTTGGCGCAGAAATAAATATCATCTCGGTCGTCCCATTCAACGTTTTGCTGAAGATAAATTCGGGTTGACGACAGGTCGCTCTCATTAAATCTCTCTCTCCAATTTACATCAGCCTCAATCCCTCTTTGCACAGCCCAATGCGTGTCTGGAAAATCAAAGAAGCTACGAAATTTCGGGCCAAAAAAAGCTACGAAATGTTTCTCCGACTCCTGACGGTTCAAAAACTTAATATGCTGGAGATGCTTAGCAGAGAAATAACTCTCATAGGGGTGTTCGTTCTGGTTCATCTGAATCCTATTAAACGCTGGAACAACGATTTTCTAGCCTTGGCTTGCGGTAACGTCAGGCTCTCCGGTTTGGCTTTGTAGCCCCTATGTTTAAGCAAATTGGTCTAAATCCGGCGCGTAGAGCGAGATCCATGTCCATAGTGGCCGTGCCCCATCGGTCCCTTTAAACTCAATCTGCGTCCCATCAGAGAAGTGCCAGAGATATTTATCTCCGACTTTGTAAGGCACTTCAAAATCGAATGGAGAACCGAAGGGATGGACCGGTTCTCCGCGTGCAGACGCCGGCTGTATGGCATTGATGATTTCCCAAGCCTCGTCATCAGTCAGGCCAGTCTCTGTGACATAAATGATAAGGCGGTCTCGAGACCGTGGCGGCGTTCCGTAACGAATAGCAATAGAGCTATATCGGTCCGAGGCCGCATTTGTCCTGCGAATTAAATCAGATGACGCCTTTGGATGAACGACATTGTAATGGCATGCGAGCCAAAGATAGGCTCGGTCAGAAATTGATTTGTCGCTGTTGTGACCGAGCTCGATTAAGATAGGTTCCATATCTGCAATAAAGCCGTGATGTTCCGTAGCGGTCTCAACAGCCAGACCAACATGGCCCAGCTTCATCATCTTCTGCACAGTTTCCGGCGAGAAATCACAAATCTCGTGGAGATAAAAATCAATTCCGTTGAATGGGATTTCTGGTTCGGGCCCTTTGCGGTTTTCCAAGATTTCCATCATCCACGCGGCGGGGTCTATTTCAACATGCTCCGGCGAAAAATGCCACTCTGACCAGAATGGTCCGGCAATGCCGGGACGCTCAATATCTTTTGCCTGGATCAGCGCGAAAAGGTCGGCTTCAGAATGGCCGGTTTCGTCAGGCTCTAACCCGCTCAAGCAGCGAGCTGCGCAGGCTCGGAGATAATCTGACGGGTCGTCCAGCAGCTCGAAACATCGGGCAAGCACCGCATCATTCATGTCCGAATTAATAAGCGCAATACCCTCTACCACATCTGCGCGAACTTTATCGCGAGGATGTTTCAGTAATTTTTCGAGCCAAGCATTTGTGGCGCGCTGTGCGTCTTCATAAGGCCAATTAAACCGCATTTCGCTAAGTAAATTTGGAATGACATCATCGTATTTTTCATGGGCAGTCTCAATTTCAGAGAGGAACCATTTTGTGCGCTTTACCATGTGTTCAAGCGGCGGGCGTTGGTCAAGCGGACCGGAGCCTTCCGCCCAAAATACGCATGTGGTGAGGCGCTCGATACACATGGCGCGAATATCTGCGTCCGCATGCAGCAGCCAAGGGATCATGCGCGCATAATAGGCGTCCCATTCCGCTGTCGTGGTATAATCGAGAACGTCTTTTCGTAAGTCTAAAAAGGTTTGTCGAGTTTTCATTTAAGCCATTCTGTTGAAAGCGGACGGGATCGCAGGCCTGTCATGTCGTTTCGACGTGAAACACATCAAGAAATTCTGCCAAATCGTTTGGGATCGGGCTTGAGTAATTTCAAATTTTAAACCATCATTTTAAGGCCATGAATATTCACCGGACCAAAACTTTGGTAGCGTTTAAATTCGGAACTTTTCTAGGTGCGAACACATTCATCTTTCTCCCACAAATCCCCACCTGTACGAAATTCGAAATAATAGGGTTCTAACTCAATTTGAGTGTCGATATCGATAAATGGCAGCTCAGCTTTTCCAATAAAAGCTTTGCCCACAATCATAGAGTGACGTGTTGTCTTCCCAATTTTAAAGTGTTGTGGTGCGAGTGTTTCAGGATCAAGAAATACAAAGCTAACCGATTTCCGGGTCGTTCCAATTCCCCAATAACCACTGATAAAGCCGATATGACCTAATGCATTTATAAACTTTTGCGTCATGCTCCCTTCTAAGTCCAAGTTTTTATCGCGTGTCTAGTGAAACTATATTCGCGGCAGACATCTTCGGGGTCAGAGGAGATGTTTGTAACTTGATTACGTGTCGGCTTAACACGTTCTAGCAAGCCCAGTTCTGTGAGCTGCTCTAAGTCGCTGTCCAGAGTGTCCATATCCCGAACGCCATCCGACACATCCTGCCCGTCGATTTCGACCCAATGATATAGCCCAAATGGCAGATAACCAAGCCATTCAGAGCGGTAAGTGATTTTGCACGTGTCAGTGGCCTTGGCGGCGGACCTCATGAGATTCAGGAGACTGTTTTGAGCGTTTGAAACTGTCCGTGTCATGGATGAAGCCTAACTCATTTTTGCGGCGCGGATGAATATCGGTCTCTACAATAATCCACGAGCCTTTGAAACTCTTGGACCGCTTCTGATCGGCCTTGGTCAACAGCGCTCCCAACCCAATCATACCATCTAATTTGATATTCATTATTGTCAAGCGCGTCAAAAATCTCGTCCGGGTCCGAGCTGTCAGTTTCAAGTTCAAACCACTCAGTCTGTTTGAAAAAATCCATTAAAGTACGCGCTTCAAACAACATACGGTCAGAATAGGAGAGATCTAGATTGATGTCGTCAACTGAGAGGCTCACGGGCCGTCCAACATCATGCGTAATTGAGACATACCTTTGGTTCGAAGGCGTAAACATTGAGTGGTCATCACTAATGACCAGATCACCTTGAAAATCTCGAATGGTAAGATGACCATCATTATTATGACCGAGCACGCAGCCTTTGATGATCGCCCGATTTAAATCTATAAAACTCCCGCCGGCGATAATATTATCGGCATTGAGTGTGCCGTTTACGAATAAGTTGGCCCCGACGTCGCCTGACCAATTGATGCGATTACCGTCAATTATCAGGTCGGATAGAAAAACGTAGCTATTGGCAGTCGGCTGAACACTAGTTTTACCTTCGAGTGAAAAGTCACCTGAATGCGCCTGGGTTTCTGTGCAAACTGCAATCGGTTCATGAAGCAGAGACGCGTCCATGCGTTCAACGGTTTCAGGAAAACGAGCTTTGAAATCCTCAAGAGACAGAAGTGCGTAAGTCATCGGCACAAGATTATTCCAAGCTCAATACCGCGTCCAATAAAATTCAGCGACGCGTCGGTTTCCGTCAATTTGAATACGGATGAGTTCTTCATCAATACCATAATCCGATCGTCCTAAATAATAATTCCAAATCTCACTTTTATCATCAGGACATGCTTCTCCCTTGCAGGGATAGCTGCGGTCCGCCGGGCCGAGGAGAGCCGTGACGGCCTCCGCCGCTTGGTCCTTATAGATAAGGCCGTTGAGTACTTTATTGGCGTCTCGACGCCGGATAGACCGATTGTCATATTCTGCACCAGCTTTCCAAGCTGCGCTGTCAAAGTCTGCTAAGGTGGATTTATGACGCGTAAATCCGCCGCCGATAAAATAGAGTGCGGCTAGTCCAAACGTCGCAAAAAGGGCGGAAGGGATTAAATATTTAAGTTTCATAGTGACGGCGTTTCCTGAACCAAAACAGAGTGACGCTTACAATTAATAGAAGACCTCGGACGTCATTTGAAGGCCTGTGGATTAAGCTGTTCTGTATGTTCCAGATAATATGGATAAGGGTCCCAATCGGGCGGCGGGTGATCTTTTGAAAATTTAATAAAGCATCGGTGCCGAACCAGCTCAAGCCTCGCGTCTGCTGAGAGCTCGGTGACCATATGTTCTTTCTGCTCGTCAGTCTCGTCGCCTTTTAGAATATTGTAAAATAGCTTTCCATCAATATGGCAGTCTTGCCTGAACCGCGTGCGCCATTGCGATTGACTTCCCCATCCAACACTCAGGTCTTGCGTCGCTCGGTGGTTGCGGGCGTAGGCCCAATACATAATTGATGTTTCTGCGACGTCTTTGCGGATATGATTCGCGCCAGCTCTAATATTACAGCCTGCGCGGCTTATTATCCAATTCCCCAGTTTGAGGCCGGGCCAAATGTTGTTCACAATTATTGGTAACAGCGCTTGATCCGACGCTTGCTCAACCTCAACAATTTCGTGAAAAAAGGGATGGAAGCTGTCTCCCGCGAAGGTTTCTAACCCAAGTGCATCTGTAAAGGTTTGAAATTCGTTTGGTGTCAAGCGCGGAAAACGCCAACACTCCGTGCCTTCAGGCTGCGGTGTAAATGATAATAATAGTAAATCTATGATCCTTGATAACGCATATAATGTCACTGCGTCGTCATTATCCCAAGGAGTCTGTGGGGGCTTATGATTATCCCGCAAGTCTTTCAGCCAAGACCTGGCGATCAGGCCGTCGTTTTTCAACCAAGGGCTAATGGCGTCGTCATAAAGGCTGGTTCCTTCGAAATTTGTTATCTGTCCGTGAAGGTCTCGAATTCGGTCGTACATAGCCAGAAATTACCTTCGCACTTTGTAGATAGCAATGTGTGAGATCAAAACTTGGCGAGACTAAACTCTCGCGTTTCTTTCCCCCTTCGTCTGGTCTGGCCGCTGTGAAACTTCTGGTTAGGCAGGATTGGAATAATGTTGCACCTACTCTAAGCTATTCAAACTCAGGCTCGTCTATTAGATTGCGAAGCGAAGCGGGCGTAATTTGGACATTAGGGTCGCTGAGATTAACATCCTCCCACGCCTCATCATGACCAATCTCTATGATGAAGGGCCTTATTTCATGGGCGTTGCAAACTTCCAACACCGCGATAATATTCCGACTGACGCGTGGGTGATCATTCATATAAAGCTCACCGCAGAAAAAGAGGAGCTGCCGGGGCGCGTGAAACGTTTTTAAAATAGTTGAAACGCCCAAGCCCGTAATTTTTGAGAAAGCGGCAGCTGCTTTCGCGTTATCGACACGCTCGGCAACTCCAATACCTATTTTTGCCATTATTTAAGCCCTAAGTTTTTTTGTATGACTTACTTAAGTTTTGAATTCGTCGATTATGTCAGCAAGGTCTTCCTCGGTGGTGGGAGACGTTGCTTCACTACGTAACATATCTAAGAAGATCAGTAGTGACCCATATTCTTTGGTAGTCTCCAAAGCGGCTCGGTATTGTACAAAACTGTGCGAGAGAGCCCAGACTATCTCTTCGAAATATACGTAGTTTTTAAGGATGTCATCAGCCGCGAACTTTGTAAGTTGCACAGCGTAATCTTTTAATGTGTCTGGAGATACCGGCAGGAATTTCGCATTCGGCATCTCAAAAAAGGCGGCATGAGCTTTTTGAACTTTATCCATAGTCAGATACTAATCGCGTCACCGAATGCCTTCAATGTTCAAAACCCGCGTGGGCTATAGCGTCAAAACGAAAAGAACGCAGATTTGAAGACCTCAGGATTTAGAGATGGCTCTAACCCATACGTCATCAAATTCCATTGCTTCGATTTCTTTTCCTGTGAATTCTTCGTCGTCTAAGTCTCGAAGATGCGGCACCGGCGCAAGTCCCAGCTCAGATAGAAAATGGCCATCGGGGCCCGCATAGCCCATGCTTCCATCTTTGAAAATCTCTACTTTGCGGCGTTCCATCCGGTCATTATCCAATTCGCTTAACAGGCGTATGGGTTCATCCGCGTGGTCATGCCGCCAGGCAATGTCTGTATAGATCATGACGACGCTCGCGGCCGCTTTTGGAATATATCGACCGCTTTTTGGAACGTTTCGGCAAACAAAAATCTTTGCTCAATAAGCCTTTTAAAACGTGGGTGTTGATCGGAGAGCGTATGGTAATGCTGTACAAGTAAAACGGGAAAAACACGGCCCCATTTTTCATTGCCAAAACCATGAATACAGGGCTGTGCGAATTTTGGATTCTTATCCTTGCATTGCACCCAATGCGCGCTGGTGTGGTGACAGAGCGACGCGCCAAGATATTGTCCCATGAGGCTCAAATAGGTTTCGGAATCCAGCGGCTCAGCGTGCTCATTATTGAAAACAGCAGCCCGGTAGGTTGTCTCCAACTGATGCAAAGAGGCGTAAGAATAATTCAAATCAACTTCTGCCCCAATGTTTTCCAGAAAAAAACTGTAGATTGCTCTCAACTACCTTGGTGGAGTCCACATAGGCCTTATAAGTGGCCTTATCTTTAGGGCTGAGTTGCAGCATCTAATCAACTTTATTGAAATCATTAGATCCGCGATTGCCGACATAAAGCAGTAGGTCGCGAACCAGCGTTGGATTTTCCAACCAATCGTCCGGCAGAAATAAGCTATGGGACAGAGTTTTCATTTTGATGTAGAGGTCAATATCGGCCCTCTCGAAGGACAATATTTTTCGGATATTCTCCCACCCAACGGCGGTTACATGCTCAAATTCCGAGTGAAAATAGGTCTCGTAAATGTAGCTGAAATCTTCAGGCGCTAGCTCTATTTCAGTCAGTTTTCCAAAATCGAAATCTGTCAATTTATCACCGCTAACATCGGAAAGCAGGCTATCAACTGTGTGAATTGAATGACCGTATTTTTGGACAAGCCGTTTCATGGTTTTTCGTCTTTGATGCGTTTTCATCTCTATGAATAATCGCCTCTACTACGCGACCAGCCCTTCAACATTATCCGCGACCCAGTTCACAAGTACCATATAAGCCTTCGAATCCATCGTCCACATCACGCAGGCCGCACTCTCACTATCAAATTTGATCTGTTCAATCAAATTAGGGTGCTGCTCTTTGAGGCCTGTGACTACTCGTTTTTCAATTTTAAGACCGTCTATCGTGCCCGCAATTTCAATCTGATGCGATATCGCGTCCTCGCCTTTATATTGGGTTTCTTCGCAGTCTAGTTCGATATGCTCTCCAATATCCGTTTCCCAATATTCGTGTTTATTCAAGTAAGCGGAGATGTCGTGCGGTATGTTGTAAGGATTGGGTATCATTTCATTAAATCTCTTCCAATATTTAAAAAATACGTCAAGCGCTCTGTCGCCGTGCGTTTTATCCAGAAGTGAAGCCCAGCCTTCCGCGCTCGCCGATCTTCCTTCTTCGGCTTCAACGAATTCGGTAAAATCATTTCCGGTAGAAGACGGGGGGCGTCTATATCTGAAAAGCTGAGTCCCATCCTCAGTCCGCTTAAATATGTGTGCAAATCGCGACAGTTGCGCGAGCTGATATACATGCCAGGACGCGTTTGAATATCTTTGAGGTGTTAATCGATTTTATCGCGGACCCACATCTATCTATCCATTGGCGGCGAGACACTTCTAGAAATTAACGGGCTCATTTATTCTTTGTAGTCTGCTTTATCAGACCCTCCGCCCAGTACTCAGGGCTTTCATGAAAAACGAGGTTCTTAAGTTTAATCGTATTATTTTCATCGACACAAACCTCAGCAAAATCATTGATGATGGTCAGGCTTTGATCAAAACTGAAGCCTCGTGACATAATATAGAGCGCCATGTCAGAGAAATAGGTTTCGCCGTAACTGTCCTCACATTTGAATGTTAGGCGAAACTGAAATTCTGTCTTATCCATCGGGCATTTCTATCTAGGCTCATGTCCTCTTAACTCTGTTCAAAAACTATATCAAAGCTCTGCCCGCTTTGCAATTTTAACTTGAGCTCGAACCTCTCTCTCTATTTATTCAAAAAGAACAGAGGATTTCTTGAATGTATAATAGGTCGAACATAGTGAATGTGTCTGCACTCTTCTTTATTTTTATATCCGCGTGTACGACCGACATCTCGGGAGACACTCTTCAAATGAACGCCAAAATGACTGTTACGCCGACAAAATTTGAAACCGCGCCCATAGGGAGTTTGAAAAAGTCCGCCTGCTCGCCTGATATGCCGGACTATCCGGGGCTTGCGATTGCGGCACCTGACGTAATGACGCTCGGCGACGAGGCGCTAAAAATCTTCGCAATTTGCGGAGCCTTTTCCGTGCCTTTGGGGCAAGCCTTATCCGGTGACCCAATGATGATAGAGCTTAAAAATCAAGATACGGGCACGACAGAAACGCTATACCCGCTCTCTGCGGAAGATGAGAATGCCATGGAAAATTTGGATTTTAATCTTCCTACTGACGCGGTTGAACTCTCTCCCGAGGCTATCGCCAATACGATGTCGTCGGGCTATTTTCATATCAATCTACAAGATCACCGAGACCTGCTGCTGGCTCCAGGGCGATATCGTTTACGCGTCAATCACGTTGGAGACATCTCAAATACGCTCACTTTTGAAATCCGGCCTTAAAGCTCCTCTTTAAGCGCGCGAACACTCTGCATCAGGCCAGAGTATACATTGTCCACAAGAATAGGGCCCCAAATAACGTCGAACCTATCTTTTTCAAAATCGTAATCGGCGCTCATCAAATGCGAGTTTGAGTTAAAAAAATCTCTAGAAAGATCTAAAAGTGTAATGCGGAGAAGGTCATCCTGCTCGTATCCCCCGATTATCCATAGGCTGAGATTATCATTGTCTTTGTCATCTAACTTGTCGATGTTGTTCAGAAATTCAAATATATCTTGTTGCCTCGCAACCTCGCTTTGCTCACACCAATCTTTAAACGGCATCCATTCCTCAATAGGCCAGAGCCCGTATGGAAAAGCGTCAACCCAGTGCGCGGCGTCATTTTTCTCATTCACATAGCCATTAGCATTGATGTAGCGGGGAGGGACCCAGCGAAAGCGGACGCGACCGCCATTTTGAACTTGGTAGATTGATTTAAGGGCGTTGGGCAGACCGCGATGATCTGGCTTAATATGGCGCTCTATTTTTTCAAACATTTTTGGCGCGGCGGGGCCTCTATCGTTTGGAAGCCAGAAATTAGTTGCAAGCGGACTTTGCGCGCTCAGGCGGTTATCGCTAATTTTATTTTTTGCAGCCTGCTCTGGATTTCCATATTGGCGAAGCTGTCCGAGGAAATGCGCGACACTCTCAAATTTGTGGTGCTTGTCCGGCGTTTCCATCTGCGCAATACTGAGCACTTCAGGCGTTTCGCTCTCGCGGTAGTCCAGCAATATCATACCGTAAAAACTGGCAGAGATAACGATAAGTTTTTCCGGGTGCTCGAAGCTCTCGGTCCAAGGTATTGCCCCGTCGACAAATTCGAGACGGTCCGACAAATCTTTCAGAGATATCCATTGGGATAGCGGCAAGAGAAGACCTTCCGCCACATAAGGACCTTTTGGAAAAACGTGACGGGGCGGATCGCTCGGATTTCCGCTGGCTTTCAGAGCGACATTGAACTCTGTGGTCCCGCCATCTGCCGCCTTATAGAATGGCAGAAGTTCTGAAGGTAGGATAACGCCGAGCCGGTAAGAGGCGTCCGCCCAACTCTCTTCGGTGATAGGCGTTTCTGTTGGGTTCCCGGCATCGCCCCAAAACTCGTCTGCAAAGCTCGGATTGGGCGGATCGCCAAAAACAACGTCGTTGAACCCACGATCTCGATCAACGTATTTGTGGCAAGCGGCTAAAAACTCATCAAAACTATCAAAGTGGGCGAGAATTGCCTTATCTTTACCGTTCTCTGTGTCAAACATCGCAACGCCCGGTTCATCTTGGTCTCCGCATTGCGAGTAATCCAGCGCCGTGCCGCGTGTCATCCGCATGGCGAGATAGACATAGCGCTCAGACTTTTCGATCCAATCTTCACTGTCCTCTTCACTGTCATATTCCAAATAGTTGTCTCGAAGGGTTTCAAGCTCCGCCAGTCCGTTCAAAACATTATAATCATCGGCAAAAGCGCCGAAAAAATTGTCATATTCATCCCCATACTCGTCTATCGGGTCGTCACTAATTCTGACCAATCGGTCAGGCACGGACCCGCCATCCCGGATTTTATAAAGCGCACGGAGGGTTTCGGGCAGGCGGAAGCCGAGACGTTTTTCAGTTTCCGCAATGCGGGCTTCGCTCGCCCCAATTGGATAGCGCTTATATTTATCACCATTCGCGTCACGCTCATCCTTAAGAGCCCAGCGCACGGGATTGGACTCGCTGAAATGAAAGCCGCGATAGAAATTATTGAGGGTGAGCGGAGCAGGAATTATATTACCGTCTTGCGCGTCCGCACTGTCACCTGAAATATCATCATTTACGTCCAAAAGATCTTCAGCTGTTGTAAAGCCGGAGGCCCGAACCAAGCTGCCTTGGTTTTTCTTAACACCTTTTCGGTGTTCTTGCCGATAAATCGAAATCATCATGGGTAAAAGCAAGAGCGAAAACCCGCTCATAATTAATAGGTCTAAGCGCTCTATCGCCATACTGCCAATCCGGCTTCCAAAAATTGCTGAACCGCCAAGTCCTAGCAGGAATAGTATAGTCGTGAGGATAAGTTGTGTGATGAGCGTTTGAGAACCCAGTCTAATCCAGTCTTTTCTGGAATAAAGCGGGCTATTCTTGCGGTGTACCTCTATACGTCCGACAGTCATAAAAATTGAAAACAAAATAGCCAAGATAAAAATATTATAAGGGCTCGCACCAATAGCGCCCATCACGATCGGCATTGGAATGAGTATGGCGCCGAATATCAACCGCGCTCTAAGAGAGTTTTTTGTCATGGGAATGGGGCTCAGATCAGAAGTCATGACGTACAATATTAGCTATGCGGAAAAACAAAAGTTTATAAATTCGAATACAGGCATAGCTAAATTTTTGTTTGCTTCAAAATAGAGTCGAACTTTAGAATAGTATCAGAAAAGTTGCAAATATGAGTCGGAGATATATTCCTTAAATGGCCAACGTGAAAAGCATTGATAACGAGCTAACTATCATACCGCATCCGGGACGTGCGATAACCGATGATTTCATCGACCCCGCCACCCGCTACCGAGTCATCATAGAAGAAGAAACTTGCGCGCGGGGCATTCGAACTATTTTTATGACGACTCTGGATCCTCAGACGATGCAAGTTATCGAGCCGAAAGACCGTCGGGCGAATTTACTGCAGGAGTCCGTTGCCTGCGAGGGAGAGTTTGAAATCAGATCTCGCCGGGAGCGTAATCTTGAAACGGGCGGTGAGTATATCACTGAAGAGCTCTACCTTCTGGGGACAGGCGAGTATTTATTACAGCAAAGGTACCGCGCTTATAGCCCATCCCCCGCAGCGTCACTGATAGACAGTTATAAGAACATTCTTGCTCGGCAGGCTGAGCAAAAAGCCAACAGATACGCCCCCCTCAAGACCATGACCCGCGATCAGAAAATTGTGTTTCTCATCGGTGATATCCGCAAGGCCCGCCGCGTGGAGGGCGAAAACGGACGTGATGAGAACACATGTTTTGATCCAAAACAGTGGAATGAATACCGGACATACGTGCCCCGGATTGACAGTATGGTTGAGGAAATTTTCCACGGCGTTTTCATCGGCTGTTGGCCGGAGGCCGAAGAGGACGCCAAGGCGCGGCTTGGACTACTCTCCCGCTGACTTTTTGGTTCGGCGCCTCACGGAAAAATATTTGATCGCGAACACAATTGTACAGACAAGGACATAAGCGGGTAGTATAAAAAATATAAAAAGAACCAGAGCCATTTTTGGCACAGGGGGATCATTTGACCCCGGAAACATGAATGCAAGTATTGTATAAATCGTGCAGACGACGATATTTAATCCCCAAAACATTTTGTAATTGGCGCGCCAGAAAAGGAAATAACAGCTCGTCAAAAAAAAGATCAGAGGAATGCCAGTATAAACGAAAGCCTCAAAAAGTTCCTCTATAATGACATTAATTGACATGATTTTCTATTCTCTGCTCTTCGTTTAGGTTTGTCCAGCTTCAGCGCAGACTAAATTTTCCAACGGTCAAATCCCAATTTACTCAAAAATACAATTAGACAAAGGGTGACATAGGCCGGCAGAGTGAAGACCAAGAAAATTAGCAGTCCAAGCTTTGGAACAGTCGGGTTGTTTGAGCCAGGAAAGAGGAAAGCGAGAACTGTATAACTCCCGCCTAGCATAATATTCAGCCCCCAAAAGACTTTGTGATCTGCATGCCAAAACAAAAAACAACAGCTAATCAAAAATACTGAGACGGGTATAATATAAACGACGAGCGTCTGAGTAAGATTTGTGACAACAATCATAGGCCCGCATTACAATAATTGCGCGCGATAAGGAATAGGTAATGATGTTTTACACAATCGGATGTTCGCCTGCTGCGGGTAAAGATTTCGTCATGAATCAAGCGGGAGACAGGCAAGACTGCCGCGCCATTCGCTTATTTCTGAAAAAGCAAGCCGATGGAACGCCGCCACCTTTTGATCTTCATTACACTGCGGCTGATGATGTGACCGCTGCCCATATTGACCGGGCGATTGCTGTTCCGGCGCTGCAAACCATCGGGTTTTCTAAGGCTTTTGTGGGGGCACATTCGGATGTATTGACGGATGTTTTCGAATTCGTTCCGATTAAATTCTGGCTTCATGACATGTCAGAATTCTGGCCGTTTTTTGTCGTGCGTTTCCGCGTCCTGTCTGATTTTTATGATCGGGAGGCTACCCGAACGCTCCAACGTCAAACAGGTAACCGCAAGTTCGTATATAGACGGTCCGGCCTTAATTTCGATTTGGCTGCTCATGATTCCAAACGTTCGCATTTCGTCTTTACACGCAAGTTTCACGACCAACTTCGGGCGCGAAAAACAGGCCTTGTGATGACAGAGCGTGATGTTCTTGTGAGTGAGGAATAGGTTTTAGTACGGCTGGCGCTTGATGTTCTCACCCCATGTCGAGTAATCAAATAGGTCAAAGTCAGCCGGGGCGTTTTCAATTTTAAGACTGTAGTACACCCGGTCTGAGCCATTATTCAGCGCGTAATAATAGGTTTTATCTTTAGCAAAGACCCACCAATCGCCAGAGCCGGAATTCATGCGGGTTACTGTGAATTCAAACATATTGCTTTCTGATGGGATGAAATATCCAGGCTCTGTCCAAACGGAGTAGAGGTTAGACATAAACAGGCGGAACCAGAATGCCGTGATAAACAAAATTATTAAGCCGAGGAGTGATAAGCTGCGTTTGGATATCAAAATGCGTAAAGACATTGTATTAGCTCTCCTAATTCGTAAATTTTGCCAATGAAAACGGGCGGTCTGAAGATGTTGGCTTCGCTTTGTTTATATATTTTTGATTTTAGAGGGGTGGGTCAATGATTAAAATTGCAAAAGCCTTTTTCTGGGTTCTACTCCTTGGCTTAGGGGTGACTTTTGCCGTGCGTGATTTGGGCGAGGGTCATCAGGTCGCGACATCTCAATCTTCGGCCATCAGCGAGGACATTACAGCCGTTCACTTCAATGACTTGGAAATCATGCGTTACCATGCCAAGCTTCGCGCACGTGAGGTTGAAACATTGGGCGAGGTTACACGGCTTAATTACGCCTTTATGGAAGATCGGAGTTATGCGTCCAATCAATGGGGCGGTATTAAGGGCGGCGTACGCGAGGCTGTTTTAATGCATCCGCGGGCGGACAGTGCACTGTACTTTATCTATCGCGAGTTGGAGCGTGCAATCGCCGAGGCAAATGCAAAGACCGATAAGTACGCTCTCACCGCCTTTCAGACGGATTTTATTCTGAACGTTTTCGCGTCTGCCCAATCCCTTGCGCTCGTCGAAGAAGAGCCTGAACTTTATCGGTTCTTGGTCCATCAACGGACTTGTTTTAGCCGCAGCCTTATCGAAGACGTGCTTTCAGATTATGAAGCGCGATGTTTCGACGCCCTGAAGCGCAGAACATAT
>Ga0209187_1001800_pt1 | contig 23058 bp, 20 predicted proteins | sample BantaG_FD_187430 | JGI IMG/M metagenome (GOLD analysis project Ga0209187, IMG submission 187430) | Marine algal microbial communities from Bantry Bay, Ireland - BantryBay_4 metaG (SPAdes) (version 2) | ecosystem: Host-associated > Algae > Red algae > Unclassified | place: Bantry Bay, Ireland...
AAACACGAGCCCACTCGCCAGTAAATTGGAAAGGAAAACAAAAGAAATCCTATTGTCCGGATCATAGAGCTTGGCCGCCCATTCAACCCCGTTTTCGATTAGCATCGGGCAGCCTTCCAAAAAGAAGAAGATGAAAATCAGATTTATAACAATGCTCAGTGTTTTTAAAATAGCGAAACGTATCGGCCTGTTCTCCAGTCTTAGTCGCGCAAAAGGAATGGCCGACAAAGCATCAAAAGCAATGATGAAAGTAAATAAAATCACATAATCAACATGCTCTGGATATTTAAGCTGGTTCGCCAAAAACTGGGAGGATAGAAGCAGTATGCTAACAAAAACACTGCTGCTAACTAGTAGGGACCAGGAGGCCGTCGAAAAGGTTTTGTCCATTTGTTCTTTACTCCCGCTACCAAAACGGAAGAAAGTGGTCTCCATTCGATAAGTAAAAAACACCATCAGTAGTCCGGCATAAGTGTACATATCGCTCACCACTCCGTATTCACCGGTGACGAAGGCACGAGTGAGATAAGGCGTCAGGATCACATAGTTGAGCAATCGACTCAAAATGCTGCTGACACCGTAGATGGCCGTTTCGCCTGCCAGCTTTTTTAATACCGATGATTTCAAATGCGTTTTGTTTTAAGGTACTAAGGTACTAAGGTTTGAAGGTACTAAGGTTTGAAGGACACTTAATATGCGGAGCCTGCGATCGCGTATCCTTCAAACCTTCACCCCTTCAAACCCTCCAATGCAAACCCTCTAGGCCCAAATGTAAGCAACCCAATACTCGAAAAAAAATCGAAAATCCATTGTTGCTATAAGATTAATAGTATTTTTGCGTGAGATAAGTGTTTGTTAAGCGGCTTATGCACACTATTAAGAACAATATCCCACAGTTTTCGTACAAAATTGCGTTCTACTATCATTGCTCAGAATGAAAACCAAGTTCTCTTATTTATGAAAAATTTAGATTTACTCAAAAAAATATGTGAAACGCCGGGTGCTCCGGGATTTGAACAACGTATCCGGGCTCTGATACTAAAGGAGTTAAAAGGATTAGCTGATGAGGTGAGCGTTGACCCGATGGGAAGCATCATAGCGGTAAAAAAAGGCAAGACCGATAAAAAAGTAATGGTAGCGGCTCACATGGATGAGATCGGATTTATTGTTACACATATTGATGATGAAGGCTTTATACGCTTTCATACATTAGGTGGTTTTGATCCAAAAACACTAACCTCACAACGTGTGATCATACATGGTAAGAAAGATGTGGTTGGAATCATGGGGTGTAAGCCAATTCACCTGATGAAGCCAGAGGAAAGAGGTAAGCCGATGCCAATAGAAGAATATTTTATTGACACAGGATTGACGGGGAAGGAAGTGCAAAAGCTGATTAATATTGGCGACCCCATCACACGTGATCGTGAGTTGATAGAAATGGGAGACTGCGTCAACTCCAAATCTTTGGATAATCGCGTTTCTGTTTTTATACTGTTAGAAGTGTTGCGGGAGCTCAAAGGCAAAAAGGTGCCTTATGACATCTATGCCGTCTTTACGGTTCAGGAAGAGGTTGGGTTGCGGGGCGCTATCGCTGCTGCGCACCTGATTAATCCTGATTTTGGGTTTGGTTTGGATGTAACAATTGCTTTCGACGTACCGGGGGCTCAGTCGCATGAAATGATTACCCGACTCAACAAAGGTACAGCGATCAAATTGATGGACGGCATGTCTATCTGCGACTACCGAATGGTTCAGTATCTAAAACAAACCGGTACCAAAAAGAGAATTGCCTGGCAACCAGAAATCCTCCCTCGCGGCGGAACGGACACAGCGGGTATCCAACGCTACGGAAAATCAGGAGCCATCACTGGCGCGATCTCCATCCCACTTCGTAACATGCATCAGACTATAGAACTGGTTCATAAGAATGATATCAAAAGTACGATCGACCTTCTGCGCGAAGCATTGAAGGGATTGGATAAGTATGATTGGTCGTTTAAATAAGAGAGGTTGGAAGTTGGAAGCTTCACTCGACTGTAAGCTCCGCCAGTTGTAATTTCAATTGAGTCGGCGATAGTGGGAAAGCTTCCCACCTCCAACTTCCCACCATTAATAATTATACTATGTGGAACAAAAACAACAACAAACTAACAGCAACTTTCCAATTCAAAAACTTCACCGAAGCATTTGCCTTCATGACCGAAGTGGCCTTTCAAGCTGAAAAACAAAACCACCATCCCAACTGGTCTAACGTTTACAACACCGTCAGTTTTGAACTAAACACGCATGATGCGGGTGACACCGTTACCGAAAAAGATCATAAACTAGCAGAGGCGATTGATTTGATTTATGCTAAGTATGAATGAGGCTGGAAGCGGGAAGTGGGAAGTTGGAAGCGCCATCTGACGCGGAGCTCCGCGATCGACCGCGTGCCGCCGAAGCTTTAGCGGAGGAGCAGTGAGCTTCCCGCTTCCAACTTCCCGCTTCCCATCATCAACTTCATTCAAAATTCCACAAAAAGGCCATCTATGGAAATCAAATCCAAGCTTCCCGACGTAGGCACCACCATCTTCACAGTCATGTCTGCCCTTGCACGGGAGCATGAGGCGATTAATTTGTCGCAGGGATTTCCAAACTTTGATTGTTCGCCTAAGTTGCACAACCTGGTGCAGGAGTACATGGCTAAAGGCCACAACCAATATGCGCCGATGGCTGGTGTTGCTAATTTGAGAGAGGCCCTTGCCGGAAAAATAAAAAAACTATATGGCGCTCCCGTCGATGCAGATTCGGAGATAACCATTACTGCCGGAGCAACTCAGGCCATCTTTACCATCATCTCAGCTTTTGTGAAAGCAGGTGATGAAGTTATACTGTTAGAGCCAGCTTATGATTCTTACAAACCTTCCATTGAATTGATGGGAGCGAAACCTGTTATCTACGAACTTACAGCACCTGATTATAAAGTAGATTGGGATAAGATGACATCGCTTTGCAGCGAACGTACCCGAATGATCATCGTCAACACACCACACAACCCAACCGGAACGATACTGAACGCTGCGGACATGGAGGCCTTGCAGGATTTGACGCGGGATACCAATATTTTAGTGTTGAGTGACGAAGTGTATGAGCATTTGATTTACGATGGGGAGGCGCATCAGTCCGCTCTTCGCTTTCCGGACTTATTTCAACGAAGCTTGATCACTTACTCCTTTGGGAAAACCTTTCACAGCACGGGCTGGAAGATTGGTTACTGCGTGGCACCGCAGCGTTTGATGAAGGAATTTCGCAAAGTACATCAGTTCAACGTATTCAGTGTCAATACGCCGATGCAATATGCGATTGCCGATTTTATGGCTGATCCAAATGAGTATCTTTCCCTCAATAATTTTTATCAACAGAAAAGAGATTTCTTTTTAGAATCCATGAAGGGGGCTCGTTTTCGACCTATTTCCTGCAAAGGAACCTATTTTCAACTCTTTGATTATTCTGAAATTAGTGATGAAAAAGATACGGAGTTTGCGAAGCGTATGACCCGTGAGTTTGGTGTAGCTTCTATCCCTGTTTCTGTTTTTTATTCGAATGGCCGGGATGAAAAAGTGATCCGCTTGTGTTTTGCGAAGACAGAGGAATTGTTGGCGCGGGCTGGGGAGGTGTTGCGGGGCATTTGACGTTATTGTTAAACGGTTTGTCTAAATACTTCTTCAGGGGGTCCTCAAGGGTATGAAATTGATAGGCTTATGCTTGCTAAAATTGATCACACTAAGCAAGGATTCGCTTAAGGAATTAGAAGTGAAATATAAAGGGTCGAGAAAACCTTATTTCCTTGGGTTTGTATTTCTGATTGCTATGGCTTTGCTAATATTCATTTGGTCTCGTCAAATCTAATCTCTATGCTAGTAGGAAAAAATTCCAATTCCAATTCCAATTCTAATTCCCATTCCCATTCTCCTCCTTCTCTTTCCACTTCTTCTCACTCAAACTCCAAACAATACGCCCAAACACAAAACCCGCCAAAGCAAAAAACATCAAACTAAAAGCCAGGTGTCGTACAAAGTTCATAGACAACAAAGCTTCTACATCCCACTGGTATTTCCAAAGTTGGGATACTACTGCATATAGCAATCCAGTCGCAAAGCCCCAGCCCGCAACTCCCTGCATCCAGACAAAATTATCTTTTCCTTTTTCGCGGACCTGTGTCCATCGTTCGAATTGATTTTGATTCATAATGTAAAGGGTTTGACTTCGGCTCTGCTGCTCCTCCGCGCTAAGCGTAGCCGAAGGTAAGTCGCCTACTCCTCTTCCGAAGATCCAACCGCATTCGGATCCGGCACCTCCAGCCACAAATTATTCGTCCCAATTCCATTGACACATTTCAGCTTGTCTAAGTTGAGCAACTCCAACATCGCCAAAAAGGTAATGATTGCATGCATCCGGTTCTGACAAGTATTAAAAATGTCTTTAAAAGGAGTACGCTCGCCCCATCTTACTTTTGAAAGGATAAAAACCTGCTGCCCCTGGACCGAATAGTTGTAGCGATAAACTTTATGAACAGCCTGCGCTTTCTTGTCTTCAATACGAGCAACAACGTTCTGAAAGGCTTTCAGTAATTTAAACAAAGTCAGCGATTCCAACTCTAAATCCACCAACTCCTTCTCCGCAATTTCCTTCAGCTCTCGTTTATTGCTTCCACGCTCGTTTCGCAACCAGCGGTCTTCTTCCAGATTTCGCATGTCTTCCAACACACTTTTATAGCGTTTGTATTCCATCAATCGCTGAACAAGCTCATCACGGGGGTCAATCTCATTTCCTTCCTCGTCCAAAGGCTTTCGGGGAATCAACATTTTAGCCTTTATACGCATCAAAGTAGCAGCAACCAATATAAACTCACTAGCCAAATCAATATTCAACTCCTCCATCGCACGTATGTATGCGAGAAAGTCCGCTGTAATCTTAGCGATCGGAATATCATGAATATCCAACTCATCCCGCTCTATGAAGAATAGAAGCAGATCAAAAGGCCCCTTAAACTGAGGGAGTTGTATATTATAAGTTGCGTTCATTGAATTTGTCAAAGAATCAAATTTATGTTTTTTTTAAGACCCCAAATATACGGAAAACTACAGCGATTCCGCTAGTTTTGTACGCTGATATGAAATTAATTTGAAGGGTAACTATTCAAGACCGCCACACTGTCACAGGCTGACCTAGAATGCTATTTTTGGTAGTTTAGCATGAAGGAATTTGTTTGGTGTTTTTAAATGTAAGTAAGTGGCCGAAAATCGCGGTTTTTACGTCAGAAGGCAAACGTTTACATTTTAAATTATGCGGTTTTACATGGTACATCTAAACCCTATTCCGAACGCCAAAAGCAATTACTGACCGCTCTGTTTCAGACCGCAGCGATCTGACAGCGAAGTCATCTACATCATCGCCATCTCAATCCAAGATTTTGACTAAAAAAGGAAAATTATACCTGATTCCGTGTACACTGGGTGAAAATGCCGGACATACCATCCCGCCCTATGTCGTTTCGATACTGCATAAACTGGATGTTTTCATTGCTGAACGAGCAAAAACGGCCCGGGCCTTTATCAAAACGACTCAGCCTGTCAAACCGTTTAGTGACTTGGTTTTCTACGAGTTGAACAAGCGGAGTGAAGACGCAGAAATTGCGACTTTTTTGCAGGATGCAGAGAGCGGGAAGGATGTTGGTTTGCTGTCAGAGGCGGGCTGTCCCGGAGTAGCTGATCCCGGAGCTGTGATTGTAGCTATGGCTCATCGGAAAGGTATCGAAGTGGTTCCACTGGTAGGGCCATCCTCCATTTTACTGGCATTGATGGGAGCAGGAATGAATGGACAATCCTTCACCTTTCATGGCTATTTGCCTGTAAAAAAGCCAGAATTAGCCAAAAAGCTTAAGCACTTGGAGCAGATTTCAGGTCGTTTGCGGCAAACGCAAATTTTCATTGAAACCCCTTACCGAAGTAATAGCATACTGGTAGAAATGCTCAACATATTGGGCCCAGCCACTAAAGTTTGTGTGGCCACAGATCTGACACTGGAGACAGAGTTTATCCAAACAAAGGCTGTGAAAGGGTGGAAATCAGGGGAGTTACCGGATTTGCATAAACGCCCAACTGTCTTCTTGCTGGAATCGTAATTTTTTAGATCGCAACGCTGCCAGACCGCTACACTGTCAGATCATTCCGATGAAATCGGGATTGTCGGACAGCGCAGCGGTCTCATTATGGCTTGTTTCTTGTCTTTAACACATATTAAGGCACTTTAGCGCAGAGATTGGAATAACAAAGTTAATATTTTAGCGTTTTATTTCGACGCTTTTATTTTTGCCTTAGGAAAATCTATTTTCAGAACAATTTTTGTCGCAGATATATTTAACTTTGCGAACTCATGAACATTAACGAGTTGTTCTTCCCCATACTTTGGTAACTACGGACAACCTAAAAAAACGGATCAGTGAAAAAATTACTCTACACATTTCTAATATGCAGCTTCGCCATGACGCTTTTCGCGCAACGAGGCTGGGAGGCAGGAGGCTGGATAGGTACTTCTCATTATTATGGAGATATCAATTCTTCCTTTAATGTCAAAGCTCCCGGTTTAGCTGCAGGTTTAATCGCCCGATTCAATTTTAACAATCGTCTTTGTTTTAAGTTTGGTGCCAACTATGGTAATGTCAGTGCTTATGATTCGGATTCCAAAAACTCTTATGAAAGAGCAAGAAACCTAAGTTTTGAATCTGTTCTTTTTGATGGAACCGGACAATTTGAGTTCAACTTCCTGCCCTATACCCACGGGAGTAATGATGAATTTTTTACGCCTTATCTTTTTGCAGGACTTTCTGTGTTCTATTTTAACCCATTGGCTGAATTTGAGGGTGAGATGATAGAATTACGAGACTTGGGAACAGAAGGACAATTTCTTGGCGAAGAATATTTTACCGTTCAGGGAGCCATTGCTTACGGTGCAGGTATAAAAGTTGACTTGAGCTACGAATGGAGCATCAATGTTGAGCTAAGTGCCCGACGTTTATTCACAGATTATCTTGACGATGTAAGTACGGTTTATCCCGACAAGGATGATTTGGAATCACTGCGAGGTGATGTAGCAGTTGCGTTATCTGATCGTTCTCTTCCTATCACTGATACTGGAAGCCAGATTGGACAAACTGGTCGCCAGCGAGGTAGCAGTAATAATAACGACGCTATCGTTTATCTCGGAGTTGGTTTGGTTTACTATTTTGGAGACCTTCGTTGCCCGACTTATGGAAGTCGGAAAAGACGATAGGAATAAAAATGAAAATTTAAATGAAAATTAAAAAGTCCCGAATTTGCTGAGTTGCAGATTCGGGACTTCTTATTGTGCGACTTAAAGATCGGTAAGCACTTTTCGCGAAGCAAAGGGATTGCCGAGCTGAGACGCAATCAATGTGACTGCGAATTAGAATGTCTCTTCTAGCGCGGTCGAGTGAGCTTCCCACTTCCCAGCCTCCTCTAGTCATGCGCCTCAGCTCGGCAATCCCACCGATTTTATAAATCAAAGGGAGTGCTTACCGATCTTTTATACGCGGTCGAGTGAGCTTCCCACTTCCCAGCCTCCTCTAGTCGTGCGCCTCAGCTCGGCAATCCCACCGATTTGATAAATCAAAGGGAGTGCTTACCGATCTTTTATACGCGGTCGAGTGAGCTTCCCACTTCCCAGCCTCCTCTAGTCATGCGCCTCAGCTCGGCAATCCCACCGATTTGATAAATCAAAGGGAGTGCTTACCGATCTTTTATACGCGGTCGAGTGAGCTTCCCACTTCCCACTTCCCACTTCCAACCCTTCCTTACTCATGCTCCGCACGCAAGCCACTATCCCGCTCATCCATAGAACGGCTCAACTCAATCAGCGTCAAAAACTCTTTTCGATAACCTTCCTTGTCGTCACCCACCGCACCACGCGCCAGTTCCTCTATGTTGTCGTAGTTGGAAGCACCTTTGTGATCTGAATTTCTCAATACCATTCCGAATGAAGCGACAGCTGATGCGAAACGGAAATTCTCAGAAGCATGGTGCAGCGACTTATCAGTATCGTGCGTTGCGAGTTGAAACAAGCTACTCTTATTCCCATCCGGTTTTTTGTAACGCAGTTTGATGGTCATCAGGTCGGGATCGTTTTTGGCAGCAGCCGTTATATTTTGTTCCTGATAGTTTAGTTTATCGATACTGGCGGAAGCGGCTCCTTCTGCGTTGGCAGGAACGACTTCGTAAAGCGCCGTCACGGTATGACCAGGCCCCATATCGCCGGCATCTTTTTTATCATCGTTGAAGTCTTCCTCGTTGAGCAGGCGATTTTCGTAACCGATTAAACGGTATTCTTTGACCTGAGCAGGATTGAATTCGATTTGCAATTTGACGTCTTTCGCAATCGTGTAAATATTACTTTGCATTTCGGTAACGAGCACCTTTCGAGCTTCATTGATGTTATCGATGTAAGCATAGTTGCCATTTCCGTTGTCAGCAATTTGTTCCATTCTCCCATCCTTGTAATTGCCCGTTCCAAAGCCCAGGACAGAAAGAAAGACACCTTCTTCCCGTTTCTTTTCGATGAGTTTTACCAATTCGGATTGACTGCTGACCCCTACGTTGAAATCGCCATCGGTGGCCAGAATTACGCGGTTATTGCCCTTCTTGATAAAGTTTTCTTTAGCAATTTTGTAAGCGAGCTGAATCCCTTCGGCACCAGCAGTGCTGCCACCAGCAGAAAGTTGATCCAGCGCCAGGCGCATCTGACGTTTCTCACTACCGGGAGTGGAAGGCAGTATGACCCCAGAAGCACCAGCATAGACAACAATCGCTACCCGATCCTCATTTTTGAGTTGCTTGATCAGCATCTTAAATGCATTTTTCAGCAAAGGCAATTTGTTGGCTTGGTTCATTGATCCGGATACGTCGAGTAGGAAAACCAGATTACTCGGAGGCATTTCACCCTTAGGAATATTGGAACCTTGCAGTCCGATGTGTACCAATCGGTTTTTTGGATTCCAGGGGCAGGTCGCGACTTCCGTTGTCACGGAAAAAGGATGTTCGCCCGCAGGCGTTTCATAATCGTAGGTGAAATAATTGATCATTTCTTCGATACGAACCGCATCAACTGGAGGCATATGGCCTTGCATCAGGTGGCGACGCACATTGCTATAAGAAGCATTGTCCACATCAATTGATAGAGTGGACAATGGTGTTCTTAGCGCGCTTTTGAAATTGTTTTCTTTGATGAGATTGTATTCCTCAGTGTTCATTGTGGGGTCAATCTCTCTGTCTGAATTTTCCCAATTTCCTTCAGGGTTTACCTCAGTTTCTTCTTCCACTAGATCTTGGTATACAGGTGGTGGCGGTGGCGGTACATTAGCAGTAGGGGGGAGTTTGACAGGGGATTTCTTTTTAGAATTAACCTGAAACTGGTCACGTTTACTGACATCAGAAGCACAAGAGAAAACGAAAAGGAAAAGGGCGATGAGGCTCAGGGCGGTAAATAACGAACGGGTTTTCATTGTCTTTAAATTTTAGTTTTTTTAATAATAGGAAGACGAGCGATTATTGCTTTAACATTTTAAAGATGCTTAAGTTTATCGAAATGGTGTGTGCTGTAAGTGTTAAAGTTTAATTTACGAAAAAATAATGTTATAATAAAGTGGTTTTCGACGAACGATAGAACTATGTCTATATATTGGTTTTCAGTCTCAATGACCCCTAAATTCATATAGGATGTCCACGATTGCAGGCATCCCAGCAACTTCTAATCCTATGAATCCTAATTCAGGCAGTGTGAGCTTTGACATTAACCCAGACTATCGTACGTTTGCATATGATTTTTCAAAAAGAAATAAAGCTCAAATCTTATCCACGCGGTTTTCATCTGATTACGCGTGAAGTGTTGCAAGGCTTTTCGGACTTACCGGAAACCGGGATATTCAACTTATTTATCAAACATACCTCGGCGGGCATCACCATCAATGAAAATGCGGACCCATCTGTACGTGTCGATTTTGAGCAGGTATTCAATCGGCTGATGCCAGAAAACGAGCCTTACTTAACCCACACCATGGAAGGATCGGATGACATGCCGGCTCATATCAAGTCCGCTTTAGTTGGGAATACGGTGACCATTCCGATCACAAATGGCCAATTAAATCTTGGAACCTGGCAGGGGATTTATCTCTGTGAATTTCGAAATCATGGTGGGAGTCGTAAGTTGGTGGCAACCATCTATGGGGAATAGGAAAAATAGTTTAATTTGCAGTGATTATTTAGATGAATAAAATCAAACCCATTGCATCCTTTACTTAACGGCATCTTATTCGGGCTTCTACTAACAATTCTTGCAGGACCAATTTTCTTTGCCTTGGTACAGGCAGGGATCGAACGCGGCTTTCGTGCAGGCTTCGTTATGGGCTTAGGTATTTGGATTAGTGATGTACTTATCATCACATTGGTGTATCAAAGTGTCTCCTATTTTGTAGCTGCTGCTGAAACGGGGAGTTTTAAACTATGGATGGGAATTGCGGGTGGCGTCATGTTGACTGTGATCGGATTGCTCACCTTTTTTAGCCCGCCGCCGGATATGGAAGCTCCCAAAAATATAAAAACGTCAACAGCTTCCTACCTGACCTTATTCAGTAAAGGTTTTTTAATCAATACTATTAATCCTTTTACCTTTTTCTTTTGGGTGAGTGTGATGACTTCGGTTGTTCTAAAAGAAGAAATGGGAACGACTTCCGCCTTACTTTTCTTTGGAGGCATTATCGGAACTATCATGACGACAGATAGCTTAAAGGTGATTTTGGCAAAGTATATTCGGCGATGGTTGAAGCCGATACATTTGCTTTGGGCGAGGAAAATTTCTGGGGTTGCTTTGATGTTGTTTGGGATTGCGTTGTTTGTTCGGGTGTTGCTTTGAAAAGGGGAACTTCAGAAATATTAAGTCTTGGGATGAAAGGAAACTTCCAATTGGAATGTTTTCGAAGAAAGGTAATTTTTGCCCAACTCAAAAACATACATATTTTAATGTTTGAACAACTTCTATATCTTCCAAGTTGTTTTTTTAGATAAAGAACACTTGTTTTATCCTAGTAAAAAGAAAAATACTTGAATTCATCACCCTACTTCCGACTAAAAATATTATACTTCAAAATACAATAAATCGCCCGAAAGCCATCCTTCCACCCAATCTTCTTACCCTCTTCATAAGTACGACCATAGTAAGAAATCCCCACCTCATAAATGCGCACATTGGGAATACGCGATATCTTAGCTGTCACCTCCGGCTCAAAACCAAAGCGATTTTCGCGCAGCGACAAACTTTGTATCAACTCTGTTTTGAAAAGCTTGTAACAAGTTTCCATATCCGTCAAATTCAAATTGGTAAACATATTGGAAAGCCCAGTTAGCCACTTGTTACCCCGAGAATGCCAGTAAAACAAAATACGATGCGGCTTGCCACCCAAAAATCTTGATCCGTAAACAACATCAGCAAAACCATCAATGACCGGCTTAAGCAAAATATTATACTCCTCCGGATCGTACTCCAAATCAGCATCCTGGATAATCAGAAAATCTCCCGTCGCATGTTGGATACCTGTATGCAGTGCCGCTCCCTTCCCTTTGTTGACTTCATGCGCCAGATAGCGGATGTTCACCTCAGGATTAGCAGCGATGTAGCTTTGGATAGCTCCTTCTGTATCGTCGCTGGAGCAGTCGTTGGTTATGATGATTTCTTTTTGAATGTCATGAATGAGCTGTACCGCCTTTACCCGATTCAGAATCAGATGAATGGTTTTTTCTTCGTTGTAAGCAGGAATAATAATGGAAATTTTTTGACTCATACTCAAAGGCTCATTAAGAAACAAGAAGCGCAAATATAGGCTTTTCATTGGAGCCATGTCGAAATTCTTTATGAAAATGTACGGACAGGAATATTTGTAGAATGACTTACGAAAGGTGTTGAGCCACACGCCTGTCCATTATCTTAAACCAAAGCGGCGGCAACAGCGAAATCAACATAGAAGTCGGATAGCCATAAGGCAACTGAGGACTCTCATCCATATGGCGAAGCATCTGGTACTGCCGGTCTGCTTTAAAATGATGATCCGCATGTCGGGTAAGTTCATAAAGATAAATGCGACCCAGTTCATGATTAGAGCTCCACGAATGTTTTGGAGATACCCGTTCATAACGACCTGAATCCAGTTTCTTTCGGCGTAAGCCATAGTGCTCAATATAGTTGACGGATTCCAACAGCAAAAAACCAAAAACAGCAGCAGCAATAGCATAGGGCACCAGCGACCAACTAAAAAGTAGCCCTACCGCAACAAGGTAAATAATATGATAGCCTTGAAACCAAATCATTTCATTAGCAAGGCTAAGTATCGGTTTGTTTATTTTTTGTAATCGAGTGGCTTCCAGTTTCCAGGCATTGAAATAAGTATTGAAGACCGAACGAATCCAAAAGGCATAAATAGTTTCTCCTTTTCGGGCTGATGAAGGATCTGCCGGTGTTGCCACATGTTTGTGATGGCCACGGTTGTGTTCAATATTGAAGTGTGTATATAAAGCAGGTGTTAAAAGTAATTTGGCAAAAGCCTGCTCATGTCTTTTTGATCGGTGTCCCAGCTCGTGAGCAACATTAATTCCGAATGATCCCAGAATCATACCTACGTTTAAAGTCATGCAGACAAGTTCGTAAGTGGCCAGTCCGCCAGCTTCCAGTCGCGTGAAAAAGAACCAAAGTAAAGTGAATATTATGGGAATGTGGAGATAAAGGAGATAGTCGAAATAAGCGATGTGCTTTCGCTCTGTTTCTTCTTCTTCCGAAAAATTGCTAAGTGACTGAGGTAAGAGAAATTCCAGAATCGGTATGGTGATGAAACCAATATATATGGCACCGAGTGACCACCAGCCTCCCCATTGAATGCCCAGAAATGCTGCAAGAGGAGCAACGTAGGCCATCAGATATTTAAGATCTTTGAAATGCATCTTGTTTGTATAGTAGTAAAACCCTAATATACAGAAATCTAATTTATGGCACAGTATTAAGCTCTGTTTTGCTCTTCTCTATTGCGCTCCTCTCTTTGTTGCGTGAGCGACTTATGTTTGGAATATTGTTGTTCTCTGATGAAGTATAGAAAGGCCGTTAACCCCAATGCAATCCAAATCAAAATAAAGCCAAAGGCAAGTATCGCGTTTTGTTGCCCTACGAAAGAAGCAGTGATCAGGCCGGATCCCAGCATTGTAAAAACAATGACATACTTTATAATCGAAATCCGTTCCGCCTTAGTGTTTCTGGATAAGAGTTGATGGATATGTTCGTAACCAACCAGGCCGGTTTTGATCAGATGCTTTTTCATTCGGTAGTCAAGTATCACTTTAATGACGCTAAAAAGTGCGAAAAGCATTCCCAAAGTCGTGACTATTGTTGCAATGATATCCATAATAGAATTGTTTAAAGGTGACGACAAGTGTTGTTCCAGAGGTAGGTATTTGGCGAACAATGTACTGGTTTCGTACATTATTAGAGGAGTATGTTGGTGGTAGTACAAAAAGTACGCCATCTTCCGGTTTAACTTACACGGATTCAGTGTCTTTTTACAAAATAGCAAGGCCAAATATAAAAAAATGATTATGTTCGTTTATTAGAGTTTATGTAGGTTGATTGCACCAAAATAGGAAATCAGTGAAAGCTGTTAGCTTTGCGAGATGAAGTTAGCAGAAATATTCAAAGAAGTACCGGACTTCCGAGTAAAAGGCCGAACAGACCATTTATTAAATGAAATATTAGTAATCAGCTTGTGTGCAGTATTAAGTGGTGCGGAGGATTTTGAAGAGATAGCAGAGTACGGTATTCAGAAGCAAGAATTTTTAAGTCAGTTTTTACTTTTACCAAATGGTATACCATCACATGATACATTTAATAGAGTATTCAGGTTCATGGAAACAGATAAGTTTGAAGAGTGCCTGGTAAGGTGGTCAAAAGAAATCATTAAAGAACTCTCTCATTATCAAGTAAATATAGACGGTAAAATATTAAGAGCTACTGGGAAACGAGGAAAAAAAACAGCGGCTTTATGTTTGGTAAGTGCGTGGGTAAGTGAACATTGTCTTAGTTTAGGCCAATCAAAAGTTGCTAAAAAGAGTAATGAGAAGACGGCTATTCCGGATTTGATTAATCAGCTGGATGTAAAAGGAGCCTTGATTAGTATTGACGCAATGGGATGTCATAGTAGTATCGCAAAGCTTATTCGAAAAAACGAAGCAGATTATTTATTGGCTTTGAAAAAAAATCAAAAAGGATTATTTGAGGAAGTTCATGATTGGATGGTTAATCAAAAACCTAACTTAAAAAAGGAAGTAGATACAGATTATGTTGGTGGTCGAATAGAACAAAGAACAACCTATGTTTGCGAGGATTTACGTTTTATAGATGAACTATCAAATTGGCCTGATGCGCAGCGAATAATAATGGTAGAATGTAAAAGAACCTTTAAAAATGGATTAGAAAAGGAAAGCAATAGTATCAGGTTTTATGTGAGCAGCAAGAAGGAAGGCACTTCTTACTTTGCTACCTGCGTACGAAATCATTGGAGTATTGAGAACCAATTACATTGGTATTTAGATGTCGTTTTCCATGAAGATTTACAAAGAGTTCGAAAAGATAATGGGCCCGATAATATGTCCACAGTCAGAAAAATGGCGCTACAGCTTTTGTTAAAACACAAGGGAAAAGATAGTCTGAAGAAAGTTAGAAAAAGGGCTGCTTGGAATGAGTCGTTCCTATTGAAGGTAGTTCAATCCATTATTTGATGCGTTTAACCTAATGAATTTCTTAAAAACAGTCACCACAATTTTATTTATTTTTGCTATTCAAATAGCTCAATCTCAAATTATTGTTAATCAATCTTGGGTTAACTCTACAGGTGAACCAGACTTAGAGAATTTCCCACTAGATGACTGGGATAAAATCACTTGGTCAAATTCTACGCTCGACCCGACAGGAAACTTAATTACTGTAGGAAATACATTACAAAGCCCCGGAAATACAGACATATTAATTACAAAATATGACAACAATGGACAGCAATTATGGCAGCATACCGTAGATGGACAGGCTAACGGGCATGACTATGGAACTGCTGTAACAACTGACATTCAGGGTAATGTATATGTAGCCGGAGCCACTTCTACCTTAAATTCATTGCTCGATTTCACTCTTTTAAAATACAATTCGCTGGGCGTTCTTCAATGGACTAACAACTGGTCAGGAAGTTCAAACTTATATGATGTGCCTACTTCAATAAAGGTTGATGCTTCTGGAAATGTAGCAGTTGCCGGAATTACTGTAACGGCTTCCCTACAATCTGATATAGTTGCACAAAAATACAATACAAATGGCACACTTGTCTGGACATCTTTTTATGACAATGTTGGTTTAAACGAGTTACCAGTTTCTGTTGATTTCGTAAGTGGAGGAAAGGTTGCAGTGATAGGGTTTACTAATGCTGCTGCAGGCATATGGGGTCTGGTAGATGTACGATTTTCAGATCAGACGGGGACGCTAAGTACTTCAAATGTTACTGGATTGCCCCAAGTTAATATTGAAGATGCTTTTGCCATTGTGATGGACAATTTTGATAACATTTACATTGCAGGAAGTAGTAATAGCGTAAATGACAAAAACTTTGAAGTCATCAAAGTCAATAATTCTTTTAATGTTGAATGGTCGAATCAATTTGACGGTAAAGGACAACATGACATAGCGAAAGCGATTGCAATAGATTCAGATAACAATATTATCGTTTCAGGAAATTCCAACAAACCGACAGGAGGGACAGACATATTGACTATTAAAATAACACCTTCCGGTCAGGAGATTTGGAGAAGAAGTTATATGGCTCCGGTTGAAACGGGAGAAGCTAAAGTATCAAAGATTCAAGTTTCCACAAGTGATGAAGTATTTTTAGCCGGTACTGTTGACGGGGAGGATGGTAAGGATTTTGCCACCTTTATGTATGACAATAAAGGAGCGATTCGAATGGAACAAATTTACAACTCGGGAGCAAATAATAAAGATGTACTTACTGATTTTCAAGTATTTAATGATGAGGAGATTTATCTTACAGGAACTTCCGAGATAGCAGGTTATGGGGTAAAATATACTACAGCCAAGTATGATTTATTAAGAAAAACCAATGGAAATGTTTTAGAAGGAGGAAAACCCCACCATCTTGCAAATGAACTCATTGTAAAATTTTTACCACAGGAAGTTAACACTACATTTGTAGATGACAGAACAAAACTTTTTGGGAATATTTATGATGTTTTACCTACCGACGTAATTGAGGATATAAATAAAAGATTAACAACTACATTAGATCGTGCTCAGGTCATAAAAATATACCATCGATTAACTACAGCGACTACAACCTCAACAACCCGATTGGATGAAGAAATAAAGATGCCTGAATTTTGGAGCACCTTTTTATTGGTATTTCCTTCTGGCACAGATATAGAGCCTTTAATTACCGAACTAAATGCCATCCCCGAGCATGTTCTTTTTGCTCATTATAATCATGTGTTCACATTGGACGTTCCGGCAAATGACACTTACTATGTAGGAGGAAGTCAAAGTTCCTTAATTCCAAATGGTGCATTTCCAAGCGGCCACATAAATGTGGAACCAGCTTGGGATTATGAAACCGGAAAAGGTTTCACGAAGGTAGGAGTATATGATACAGAAATTTTCTGGGGTCATGCTGATTTTGGTAATGGTACTCTTGCAGGTTCCCAAATAACAGGAGGTTGGGATTTTTTTGATAACATATCCATTGGCTCTGTTACTAATCCAAGTATAGATCATGGAACTCATGCAGCAGGAATAGTTGGGGCATTGAGAGATAATATGACAGGAGTGGCTGGAATTGCCGGTGGCGGACTAGACGGTACAGGTGCAGTAAATGCCGGAGTACAATTATTCTCAATGGCTATTGGAGATTGGCAGGACTGTAATGGAGACGGTCTTATTACGCCCGGGTTTGTAGATTGCGATGGTGATGGAAATGCTTTTGAGTTTGAAATACAATTTAATGAAGCTGCCGTAGCTCCTGCAATTACAGAAGGTGCAGCGTATAATGCCTCAACTGGGTATGGCTATGGGCTTCATGTAACGAACCATAGTTATTCAGGCTCCGACTGGTCACAGGCTATGAGAAATGCCGTATTCTTTAGCTTTCAAAACCAGTGCACGTTTGTAGCTTCAAGAGGTAACGGTGGAACCGATGACCTTGCTTATCCTGCATGTTATACGGATGAATGGGTGATTAATGTTGGAGCCAGTGGTACTGACGGGTTGTATAAGGATTTAACAAATGGAGATTTGGATCCAATGGGTACTTCTAATTGGAGTTCAAGTTGGGGAGGAGATGTTGACTTTATTGCCCCTGGAGTATCTGAACTAATCACAACTTTAGATAATGCAGGGAATGTAGACTTCCCGGGAGTCGTTGTTAATGGTACAAATATTTGCACCATCGGTGCTGCCGGTTACGATTGTTTTAATGGTACTTCAGCTTCTGCTCCTCATGTAGCAGGTGTAGCGGCATTAATGTTTAGTAAACATCACCCAATGTCAACCCCGCCACAACCCAATGGACTTGCTCCGGAGGATATTGAATTTTTACTGGAAAAGTATGCAAGCGATTTTCCTACTTATCAAGACTTAGATGGCTTTGGATTAATAGATGCGGCAGAAGCGGTAGAAAGAGTTTCTGCCCCTTGTTGGCAGGTATTTCATTCCGGCGAACCAAGTTCTTCCAGCGAATCTACCGTACTTGACGAAACGATTCAGCTAGTTTATTCAATCGGGAGTTTATCTGCAGGATATTATATAGCAGATAGAATTCAGGTAACGCAAACATTCCTTGATGTTTTTCCCCCAGGAACTGAAGTAGAAGACTCTTGGGGTAGAACGAGTTCGACAACTGGTGTTTCAGCACAAAGTCCTGTTTCTGGTTTTCCATATGCTGGTTTAGAGTACACCGTTAATCAAAGTGCCGTTGCCGTTACTGCCACGACTTATGCATGGCATGTAACCGAAACATTTGCCGGGCAGAATGTAGATGTTTGGATTCCAGCACTTCCAGAAGATTTAATAGCTGCCTACTCCTTGCATTTGAAATTTCCAAGTGAATGCGGTGTTTCAACCTCAACGGATAATATTGATACGGATAGTCATTTATCTGTAAAACCCAACCCAACCAGCAATACAGTATTTATTGATTGGAAGTTAGATCAATATTCAGAACCTCAAAAGTTATCTTTATATGATATAAATGGTAAGCTTTTACTGCAACGGTCAATAGCAATACAAGAAGGCAGAGAGGAATTGGATTTATCTGAATATCCTAGTGGCGTTTACTTTGTCAAGCTATCTACATTAGATGGCAATCATATCAGAAAAATAATCAAACAATAATTTTGTAATCAAAGCAGTATGTAGCAAAAATGCTACATACTGCTTTTTTAATTTTTAGCAAATGAAAAAGCACAACATTTTCTTATTTACTTTTTTACTCATTCTATGTTGCGGATGTACAAAGGATAAAATCAATTCTTCTGGTTGTACTGAATTGGAGAAGCCATCAGGAATCCATTTTGAGATTTTTTATGAAAATAAATTACCATATTATTATTATCCTTGTTTCAACCCGAATAATTCTAGCGAGATAGTTTTTATAAGAGCAGATGGTCTTGATACAACCAGATTGTTCAAAATAGATTTAATAACAAAAGAAAAAGTAGAGATATTTAAAGGGTTTATTAACTCACGTCCAAGATGGAGTAAAAAAGACTGGATCATTTTTGGTCTTCAGGATTTTAATGTATATAAAATAAAAAGTAATGGAGATAGCCTAACCCAATTAACTGTTTCAGGAAATAGTTTTGGACCGGAGTGGAACAAAGAAGGAGATTTATTTATTTATGAAGAAGGCTACACCAGTCCTGTTCGGGGAATTGTATGTGAAACTGATGGCACTGTCATTGACACGATTGTTGGAGGAGGTGCCTATTCCCCATCTTGGCAGCATGATTCATTAATTGCGCATAGCAATCCTTTAGAAGTATTTACTATAAACCCTATAACTCATGAAATAAAAACTGTTTTTGAAGTAATAGATGATCGAGGAAATTCAGGCGGAGTTGAATGGATAGATAATGAAACAATTATTTGGTCTTATCAAAAAGGAATTTTCACTACGAATATTAATACAAAAGAAACTATATATCTGAAAGAGTCATGCGACGCAAAATTGTACGTTTTTCCAACTTACTCTCCCCAATCAGGGAAAATAATATATCAAAGAATTGACAAATACCAACGTGGAGAAGATGCGGGCAAAGCCATTTCAAAATTGTATATCATGAATTCAGATGCAACTGGAGAAGAGGAGATTGAAATCCCGGAATAAAGTAGAAAAGCCTAGACACAACACCGGCTACCCGTCAATAGCTGGCAGTGGCCAACACTCAAACCAAACGCGACCGCCAGCTACTGCGGGTAGCCAACCGTTCGATACAATTAGAAGAAAAAAAATTCTACTAAATTCGACAGTAATAAAGATAATTAACACGCGCATACCTCAAAAAACAAAGAATTACTTTGCAAACAAAAAAGTAATTCATAACATCATTTTTTCACACTTAAAAACTTATCATTATGAAAAAGTTACTTTTTTCAGTAGGCTGTTTATTACTCATACTAAACATTCTTACAGCACAACATCACGAAGAGAATGAATCACTACAAACAAGATTCGACAAATCAGAATTGGTCATTGAAGGAAAAATTATTGACCAAGAAAGTTATTTTGATGAACTAAGAAGGTTGGTATTTACAAAGCACCAAATTGAAGTTTACAAATCTTTTAAGGGAAGTAATTCTAATCTTATAGAATTTTATACAGTTGGAGGACAAACTGAAAATCATGGACTGATAGTTTCTCATCAAGAAAAATTTCACTTAGGACAAGAGGGGATTTTCTTTTTACAACATAGTAACTTAGAAAGAACTCAACCTTCAGGTCATGCTATAAGGTTTTACAATGATTACCGAAGTCCTGCCGAAGAAAAAGGAAAAGTCTATAAAGATATTCAAACAGAAATTTACAACCCGTTACAAGATTTTGCAGGTCAGAGTTATCAAACTATTCAATTGAACTCAATGGAAAAATTAGTAGAAGAATGGGTTCAAGAAGTTGTAGCTTCTCCAGATGATTGCGAAACTGCTATTGAGTATGGAATTGAAAATGTAACGTATTCATTTCCAAATATTGAATTTGATATTACCGCAAAATCAAATGTAGAATAATTGTTATTGAGTAAAGCATCGTTACTTTTGAATTATCCAACTTCATTAGGAAGTAATATTGTGGTTAATGAAATTTTCACAGCAACTAAAGATGATTTGATTGATAGTAATAATTATACTTTAGTTACAACAGACGAAAGCAGCCAAAAAGTAAAAATGGAAATTGATGGAGGAAATAATTTCACCCAAATGAATGAATTAGAATTAACTCCAAAAGCAATGCTTCATATTCAAGTAGTATTAAATTCAATTATCCAAGCAGGGACAAGTGGTTTTGATAATGCTTCAATGCAAGGTGAATCAGAATTTTATGACCCTATTAATCACGAAGCAAAACCTTTTAGATGTGTTTTCACTTCTGAAGGTTTTGATTTTAAATTTGTAGATTTTACTTTTTTTCCTCCAATTGTGAATGCTGGAGTAAGAGACACTTTATTTATTGTGGGAACAGGTTTTGGTGATGTAGAAGGAAAAGTATTTTTCAGAAATGCTGACCAACCAGACTCTCTTGCTTTTAATTATTTTGTTCCAATCGCACAAGACCATGTAACTTGGTCTTCGGAATTTATAGAAGTAGAAGTGCTGTCTTTAACATTGGATGGAGGATTTACAGGCAGACCCGCTTCAGGAGAAATTAAAGTTCAGTTAGCAGATAATACTTTCGTAGAAAATTCGACTAACTCAGAAATTGAAGTATTTTACTCGATTTCAAATATTAATTTAGATAAAAAAAGAATCAACCTTGCTAATAAAGACGGAGAAGGTGGTTATATTTTTCACATGAGTACAGCACTTAATTCAATTACAAATGCAAGAGAAGTTGTCGAGCAAATATTACAAGATTGGCAAAATGAAACTTGTGTTAATTTCAAATTAAGTCCTGAGACGATAGATAATCCAGTAGAGGCAATGGATAATTTAAACATAATACATTGGTCAACCTTTGCAGATACAGCCGTACTAATGCAAACATTTTCACATCTTGATACAATTAGTCCCAACGGAAGTGGAATGCAAGTGGCTTGGATAAATGATATTGATATATTGATTAACCAAGAAAAACCTTGGTACATTGGAGTTTTACCTATTACAGACACAACTAGGTTTGATTTTTATGCTGCGTTATCTCACGAAATCGGTCATGGACATCAATTAAACCATGTATTGGGCGAACAATCAACATCAATCAATAAATTAATGTACCCCTTTAGAGGAAAGGGAGTTGAAACTCGAATCGTAGGAGGTTCAGCGAAAAATGGTGGAATAGATGTGATGAATAATAATCCAATTGAATTAAATGGAGGATTAGCAGACCCTCCTATGGAAAAAATAGATGGTTGTTTAACTCCAATAAGAAATGTTGCATTCAATCCGCAAGTAGAATTTTTAGTCTTTCCAAATCCTGTAAAAAATGAATTACACATTCAAACCAATTTTCCTTTGGCTATGACTGCAAATTTGGTAATCTTTGATGTAGTTGGTAAACCAATATTACAATCCAATATTTTGAAAATACCAGAAGGTTTAAATAATGAGATTAGTCTGAATCTAGATAAATTTCCAAAAGGAATATATTTTATTCTACTTGAAACTGAAATTGGATTTAGTACAAAAAAATTCACAAAATTATGAAAAGCATTTTTAGTTTAATTATAGGAGTAATATTAACGGTTCAAATTGCCTATTCACAAAATTTGGCTGATGAGTTTTTCAAATATGAAAAATTAGAAAATACCGTTGTACTTACATTGAATAAAATGGGGAGATTTCATAAATCAAAGGAAACCTTCAAAATAAAAAATGAAATATTTTTTAGAATAGTTCCACCGAAATATGAGATAACATTTGATACTATTGAAATTTTTGATGAAAGTAAATACCAGCCTGAGATGAAGGTTTTATATGAAATAGTCCAAGAACAAATTTTAATAAAAAGAGGTGGTTATAAGTGGATAAATGAAGGATTAAAAATAGAAAACTGTAAGCCCAGTTTTCCATTTCAACCCTTGAAAAAGAATGAAATGATTTTAAAATTTGTAAAAGAACCTGATGAATATGGTGTTATTTCAAAGTTAGTATTAAATGTTCAGCCAAACCATTCTCAAAATGTTGATTGGAAAAAGGTTGGAGAACAGAATCGAAAAGCAACCGAAATTGCAAAAGAAGGAAAAATCAGAATGATTCTTAAAAAAGAGAAGATTATATCTAACGGTTATCTAAAAGAGTGTTCTTTGGATGAAGTAAAAAAGGAATACATACAAAAAGAAAACCTAGTGAGATTTATGAAAGGATGTTGGAAAGTATTGAAGAAAGAGAAGGGAAAAATAAATTGCGATTCTAATTTAATAAATATCCAAATTGCTTTAAGAAGTTTAGGTTATGAAACGAATATAGATGGAAAAGATACTACTTCGTTTAAGTTTGCTAAAAGTTTATTCCTCCAAGAACACAATTTAGATAGAAAGGATGAAAAGGCATTTTTAAAGGCTTTAGGATTCTAAAAAGAGAAAACTGTATCGAATCGAGTAGGCGGCCCGCCAACAAATAGTTGACGGGTGCACCTCTCACACCACGAAGCGTACGGATCACGTACTTCGCGGTTCACTGAACAGTTTTCCTGTGTTTTACTTTTAA